>ERZ1035032.17-NODE-17-length-124921-cov-17.007248_pt1 | contig 124921 bp, 111 predicted proteins | sample MGYA00520693_ERZ1035032 | MGnify/ENA primary metagenome ERZ1035032 (study PRJEB33766, sample SAMN09781740) | gut metagenome | biome: gut microbiome | host: Homo sapiens | place: Madagascar | study: EMG produced TPA metagenomics assembly of the PRJNA485056 data... | reverse complement strand
ACGGAAGTACCAAGCACAAATGTCATTGCCATAACAGCCATACAGTAATAGCGGATGCCCCGCAAGTTCACAAGCCTTTTTTCGCCTGTGACCGCCGATAAGCTCATACCGTCCGTCCTCTTTTAAGCGAACTGTCGCAGGGGTCATTACACCGTTTCGCTTGATACTCTCGACAAGCTGTTCCATATCCTCGTCCATTAAAACCTTGAACGGGTGGTCTGGAAACTCGTCAATCTCCGATATGGGAATATCCCTTATCTTAGAGAGCTTTGCTTCCGCACGACTTTCGTCCGTTTGGAAAAGGTCATCGTATGCGGTCAGCTCGATTTTGGTTTCTCTGCTTCTCGCCAATCTCTGCCACCTCCTTTCCGAACTGCTCGTAGGCTGCGGCAACCTTGCCGCTTTTGTCGTAGGCAAAAATACTTTTGCCCTCTGCGATAGCTTCCACCGCACGGATAGAATGAGGTATCTCGGTATCAAATACCTTGATTTTCTGACCGTATGCACTTTTGACCGTTGCCGTAATTTCCTTAGTAATATTGGTACGGGGCATTACCATAGTCATTAAGATACCGTCTATCCGCAGCTTTGGGTTGATTTGCCGCTTGACCATTGATACGGAGCGAAGCAAAAGCTCCAGACCTTTAGCCGAGAGATAGTGGGGCTGTGTCGGGATAATCACGCTGTCAGCCGCCGCCAGAGCATTGATGGTTATCATACCTAAGCTCGGCATACAGTCAATAAGCACATAGTCGTAATTCTTTTTAACCTCATTGACATAGTTTTTCAGCACACGCTCACGGCTCATTGCATTGATTAGCCTTACCTCAAAGCCCGACAGCTCAATGTTTGACGGAAGCAGGTCAACGCCCTCGCTGTGGTGGATAATACCCTGTGAAACATCAAGCGTTTTATCGTCTATGATGTTCTGCATCACAGTAGAGAGCGTTATGGGAATATCGTCTGGTCTGTTATAACCCAGAGCCATCGTGAGATTTGCCTGTGCATCGGCATCAATCAGCAGGACTTTTTACCCTGCTGCACCAGACTTACACCCAGATTGACCGCTGTGGTTGTTTTTCCGACACCGCCTTTCTGGTTAGTCAGAGCAATCACTTTGCAATTTGACATAGATGCGTCCTCCTTTCGCATAGATTTAGCCACTTTGTCAAGGTGGCTATGTAAACAGTACCAGAGAACGCAAAAAAGCCGCCTACTCTTAAAATCAATAAGAATAAGCGGCTTCGTAATTTGCCTTAGACATATTCAATTTTCATTCTCTTGGACGGTGCATTTATGACCTTAAAAATAAGCTCGTCAACACAATCCGTATATCTGCCTTGCTGAATAAGCTGATTTTTTAACTCTACAAGGCTATGTATCAAAAGTTTTCTTTCGTGGCTATCCAAATACATATGATTAAATTTCTCTCTCATAAGCACACCTCCATTTCTTTAGCTTCATTATATTTGAAAGCGGGTGAAAGGACAAATCTGCAAAAAGGGGCAAAAAATAAGCGTACCACTATTTCTAATGATACGCCTATCCTCATTAAATCACTTCAAAATGCTTCAACGCATCCTTTATCGCTTCCACTTTCTCCGCTGTCGGATGCTTCCTCGGCTGTTTCAATTCTTCTACCGCATTAGGAGCATCGTACATCGGCAAGCCTACAGCAAAAAAAGCAAGACCTAAGCCCTGCCTTATTTGCTCGTATTATCTTTGAATGACAATCTCCAATTTAGCCTTAAAGCAAATCACAAATTTATCATCATACACCTTTATCTGATCGATATATTTTCTAACTAATTTTTCATCATATTCGATTATTCTGGTATTTTCCGAATGAATATACTCCGAAAGTTCATTGATGCGCTGTTTCACGCCTTCAGACTTTGCATGCTCCACCAATAGCAGTTGCTTTTTTTGTCTTAATTCTTCCATCTCATCAGCACATTTCGAATAAACTCTTCTTTTATATAGTTTTTTCAAAACAACTATAGTAATATAGAGTTATCACAATCTTAGCTTCCTACTATTCAACGGTTCCTTTTCGCCATATCCAGTGGGGGGGGTAAAGATGACCCAATAAGTGAATGTAATTGAAGAAATTAAAAAAAGGACTATTTTTTATGAACAATATAAAAGAAAGAATAAAAATATTTTCAGGGGCGCAGCTTAAATACATTGCTTTTCTATCTATGCTTATCGATCACACAAACAAAGCGTTAATCTATCCGAATTTGGATGGAGGAGCATTGAATCGGTTGAGTGACTTTTTTGATATTTTAGGAAGAATCGCATTTCCAATATTCATCTTCCTTCTCGTGGAAGGCTATTTCCACACAAAAAATAAATGGAAGTATTTAATTACACTTCTTGTATTTGGAGTAATATCAGAAATTCCTTTTGATATGTGTACAACAGCTACATTTTTTGAAGCCAACTGGAACAATATTATGTTTACGTTAGCCTTGGTGCTTGCCATGATCTGGCTGATTGATGTACTCAAGGAAAAGATGGCAGCATTGCCGAAAGCTTTATGGTATTTCGTATCATTTCTCATTGTGGCAGTATTGTGCTTTGCTGCAATGAATCTGGGATTAGATTATGAACACCATGCGGTGCTGATTGGATATTTCTGTTATATTTTTCATGACCGACAGGCACTTGCGATTCCATTTTCCTATCTTTCCATGTTCAAAGAACCATGGGCTTTGCTTGGATTTGGCCTGACACTTACTTATAATGGAGAACGTGGAAAACAGAATAAGTGGTTTAATTATCTTTTTTATCCAGTACATTTGCTGATTTTAGGAATTATAAGAATGTGTCTTAAGATTTGAATATGAAATTTTAAAAAGGACTTTTCTTTTAAAATGAACGAAAAGTCCTCTTTTTGCGTAGATGACTGTTATTTCACAGCCCCTTCTACTTTAATAAGTTTATTCATTTTCGATTCTTTTTCTTATTTCATTAGCAATAACATTGTAATCATGCTCACTTAATTTTCTAAAACTGCCTTGTACTTGTGGTCCCCACTTTGTTTTATTTTTGATGAATTCCAAGTCATCCCATACCGGTTCTTCTGAATAAAAATAAACACCTGACACTTCTACACTAGCCATAAATTTTGAGTGCTTTGTAACATAGTAAATTATCTTATCACTTGTTTCCATAGCTTTAACAGACTTTTTATTTCTGTCTGTAAATCCTGCGCATACAAACTGATTGTCCACATCCCATTCATAATCTATTTCATTTGTTACAATCATATAATAATTTATTACTCACCTCGTTTCTAGCATACAACTATAATTAGCCTTCCTGAATTATTATCTTTATCATTACTCTTATAGACTTTTAATCGTCTGTCTAATGTATCAAACTTTTGGAGAACCGAAACCTCACGTCTCTTCAATTCATATTCATCGTGCTGCTTAATTCGTTCAACAGCTTCTACCACTGTTCTGCAAGAACATTGCTTATAATAATAGGGCTTGTTCATGCTATGCTTATGATACAACGTTACATGTCTACCTGATTCGAAAGTATGCTTGAAGACATTCCAACAATGCTCTGTATTAACCGATTTAACTTCAATATACTTCTCCATTTCCCTGATAACCTCAAAGTATGAGTCATACAATAATTTCATTTCTCTTTTTGTAAATGACAATAGGCATCCCCTTTTCAAGTGTACTAAATACACCTTGTGAATTTTTAGTTGTTTGATTGAATTTTCGTGTCGAGCTGACACAAGATAATATAATTTGATTAGCTATGTGATCGTTACCAATCACATAGCTAAATAATGATTTGACTTCTTCGTAATATTTATATGAATTCTTTATTTTTTATCTGCTTTGATTTTATAGTAATCCTCAATGTCTAAACCGATTTCTACATAATCTTTCTTCTTAGAATTTTTGTTGTTCAAGAGAACTACCGTCTCCACATGCACCGTATTCACAAACTGGTCCACAGCACAAGCTTTTACTACCCTATATCCTCTCTCCTGCAGGGTCACAAGGTCTCTTGCAAGGGAGGTTGGCTTACAGCTTATATACACAAGCTCGTCAACACCGTAGGCAATGATCTTCTCCAGTGCCTTTGGATTTATTCCGTCACGAGGTGGATCAAGAACAATTATGTCCGGCTTATCGGTTATGGAATCTATGACCTTAAGCACATCCCCGGCTATAAACTCGCAGTTATCAAGACCGTTCAACTCGGCATTTACCCTGGCTGCGTCCACTGCCTCAGAGACTATTTCAACGCCTACAACCTTCCTTGCTACAGCAGACAACATCTGGGCGATGGTTCCGGTTCCGCTGTAGAGGTCAAATATCACCTTGTCTCTGGTGTCCCCCACATACTCCCTTGCTTTGCTGTAGAGTCTGGCAGCACTGGCAGTATTTGTCTGGAAGAATGAGAATGGGGAAATCTTAAACTTAAGTCCCAGCAACTCTTCGTAAATAAACTCTGTTCCATACAGCACGTCTAACTTTTCACATATTACTGCATCTGCCATTGAGTCATTTGTGGTATGGAGTATACCGGCAATTTTGCCTGTAAGCTTTCCTGATGTTTCAAGCTCAAGGAGTCCCGAAACATACCCGTTTAGATCCATGTCCTCAATATTCTGTGAGCTGGTCACAAGATTGATAAGCAATTCCTTCGAGGTGTATGACTGCCTGATGACTAGGTGCCTGAGCAGTCCTGTGTGCTGTATTTTCTTATAATATGGCAAATTATTTTCTTTGCAGAACTTCACTGTATAACCAACGATCATGTTGTAATCAGCACTTACAATATCACAGTCTTCCATCTGGACGATATCGTACATGCTATTCTTCTTATGAAGTCCAAGGGCAAGGGGGCCATCCTTATATTCATCTCCAAATGAATATTCCATCTTATTTCTATAGCCGGATGTAACAGGAGAACCAATTATCCCTTCCCATTTGTATGGATTTTCTTCTGTATTTATCACCCCATCTAAAAGCTTCTTCACCATATCGGCTTTCAACTTCAACTGGTTCTCATAGCTCATGGTCTGATAGCTGCAGCCTCCACACTGACCGAAATGTGAGCACACCGGTTTACTATCTTCAAGCGGTGACGGCTTGAGGACTTCCAAGGTTCTTGCTTCTGCCCGGCCGCTTTTTAATTTTATTACCTGTGCACTTACCTCCTGTCCGGGAAGTGCCCCTTTTATTGTAACCTTTCTATCACCACACATGAAGCTTCCCTTGTTTGGGAAATCATATTCCGCAATAGTTCCTGTTATTATGTCACGCTTCTTCAATCCTGTATCCTCCATATACTGTAATCCCGACTCATATTCCCATTACACTAATTTAAGTCATAATCCAAGTCACAACCTGTATCTATCTCCAACAAAGGGGCAGCTTACTGGGCTGCCCCTTACTTTCCACTAAACAGTCTCTCCTTAAGAGAATCCATCGGTGTAGGATCTGTGCTCTCTCTTTAAAAGAACCAATCAGTGTAGGATCTGTACTCTCTCTTTAATGAGTTTTCTGCGAAGAATGGTGTTCCGTTCTGGTCGAATTCCAGAAGGATGAATTTACCCTCTGCACCGTCCCGCGGAAGTGCCAGCGAGCCGGGATTTGCAATGTATATTCCATTGCGGTTCTCCACCTTCTGCACATGGGTATGTCCGTACAGTACGATGTCATAGCCGTTCCTCACCGCAAGCTCATAGAGATCATCAGTTCCAAAGCCCACCTTATGCAAATGTCCGTGGGTTATGAATACCTTCTTTCCCTCGATCTCGAGCTCTTCCTCCCGTGGAAGTCCACACATAAAATCATTATTTCCTGCGATCATGTGGATCTCGCAATCGAACATTTCCTCCACATAATCAAGATCTCCTGCAATGTCTCCAAGATGGATCACCATGTCCACCTCACCCACCTTCTCGGCAACCTTCACAATACTGCTGCGTCTTCCATGAGTATCACTAATTATCAGAATTTTCATCGATTACTTCCTTTATCAATCTAAGTGCATTTCCTCTGTGGCTTATCTTGTTCTTCTCCTCAGGTGACAGCTCTGCTGTTGACACACCTCTGTCCGGCAGGAAGAAGATAGGATCATATCCAAATCCATTCTCGCCACGCTCTTCATATCCTATTATTCCCTCTATGGTTCCGCGTCTTGTTATTGTCCTGCCATCCGGAAATGCTGCCGCAATGGCACATACGAACCTGGCCGTCCTCTCGCTGTCAGGAACTCCCTCAAGCTTGTCTATGATAGCCTTGTTCTTAATTCTGTAGGATGTATCCTCCCCCATAAATCTTGCTGAATATATTCCCGGTGCCTTGTCCAGATAGTCAACCTCAAGGCCAGAATCGTCTGCCAGTACAAGGCAATTTGCCACATTTCTGATAGCCTCAGCCTTGATTATGGCATTCTCTTCAAATGTCTTTCCATCCTCAACTATATCTATGTCTATTCCCGCTTCCTTCATGGACTGTATCTCATAGCCACAGTCCGCAAGGATCATGCGGATCTCTTTCATCTTATTTTCATTCCCTGTTGCAAATATTAGCTTATTCATACGCTTCTCCTTCTTACGCCAACACAAATCTCATCCATTATGTGATTCTTCACACGATATCATAAACTCCGACTGCAACGCCATTTTTACACCTATCACACATTCTCATAAATGTCACCTGCAATGCCATTTTTCACACCCATCACAGGTGCTGTCTACAAGGTCAATTTATGACATGTCATCTTCACCTATATAGCCATTGCCAAAGTCTCTTCATGTCATGATCTTCTCGGTGGCTTCGGTCCCATAAACTGATAGAAATAGGACTTTATCATTCCGTTGTATATCTTCCTGTTCTTGTCGGCTTTTCTGCCTATATATTTCTCAGCGTCCTTGTAAGAGGTGATCAGGAACATGGACCAGCTATCCAGATTTCTGTAGGCTTCACCAATGGTTCTGTACAACTCCGGAAGGGCTTCCTTCTCCTCAAGTCTCTCACCATAAGGTGGATTGGTCATTACAAAGCCATACTTCTTAGGATTGCTTAGATCCTTAACATCCCTCTGCTGAAAATGAATATGCTTGTCCACGCCTGCGCATCTGGCATTCTCCATGGCACACTTCACTATGTCGCCGTCCAGATCGTAGCCCTGGATATTCATCTTCACGTCATTATCTATCATGTCATGAGCCTCGTCTATGGTCTCATACCACATCTTTTTATTTCCGATCTTCACCCACTCCGCTGCGGTGAAGTCCCTGTCCATTCCCGGTGCGATATTTGCCCCGATCATGGCAGCCTCTATTGGAAATGTTCCGCTTCCGCAGAAAGGATCCACCAGCACTCTGTCCTTGTGCCACGGTGTCAGCATAATAAGAGCAGCCGCCAGAGTCTCTGAGATCGGTGCCTTACCTACCAGCCTTCTGTAGCCTCTCTTGTGAAGAGATATTCCCGAGGTGTCGATTGCCAGGGTAACTATGTCCTTGAAGATAAATACGCGGACAGGATATGATGCCCCCTCCTCTGTGAACCAGTTCACATGGTAGGTCTGCTTCATCCTCTCAACCATTGCTTTCTTCACAATGGACTGGATATCTGACGGTGAAAATAATGCACTCTTGTTGGAGGTTGCCTTTGAAACCCAGAACTTCGCGTCCCTGGTAAGTATATTCTCCCAAGGTATCGCCTTCGTCCCCTCAAAGAGCTCGTCAAATGTGGTCGCCTTGAAGCTTCCGCACTTAAGCATGATCCTCTCTGCGGTCCTTACGAATACATTTGCCCGGGCTATTGCTTCCACATCTCCTGCAAATGTAATACGCCCGTCCTCCACAGACACGATCTCGTATCCAAGCTCCAATATTTCCTTCTTCAGTACTGACTCCAGACCAAAATGGCAGGGAGCAATAAGCTCCACTCTGTCTAAATTATCTATCATCCCGTATTTACTCCTGATCAAGTTCTAAAATAAAACCTTAAATCCAGGCTCCACACCTTCCCTACACCGGAGAATATATTACAGAGCCCGGATTCTTAATTTATCTGTTTATCAATGTCATATCACATGATCTTATACATACCGAACATCTCGTATATGACATTTCTATATTTTATACTTCCCTCTTTAAACCATTCTCATTACAGCTCTGCAATTTACACTTTGCATTTTAAGATCATTGCAGCAATAATTTTGGCATAATTACTTTACGATCTGCTGAGCGCTCCCTTGTACTGCTTCAATCCGCCCACGGCATTAACAACATCATAGCCGTCATCAAATAACCGCTTGGCAGCCACAGCACTGCTTCCTCCATGCATACAATACACCAGCAGGGTCTTGCTTTTCGGCAGCCTGTAATTCTTTGACTTTATTGTATCTAAAGGAACATTCAGGGCAAGAGGTATATGCCCCGAATCAAATTCCGCTTTGGTCCGAACATCAATTATGATACCACCTGTATTCATGGCCTCTGATATGATGTTCCTTATGGGAATATTTCTGAATCTCATAACATCAAGAACCTCTCAGTCAACGTGATTTCCTATTATACGGGGTGCATGATATTATAATATTCCCGGGAAAATGTAATGTGCCTACATCTTAAACCCAAACACTCTGTGTTTCCTGCGATTTTAATGTGTTCACATGGCAAGTCAAAGTATCCGTGTTTCCTGTGATTTCAATAAACTTAAATAAGTTGTGAAAGTCTCTCCTCTACCTGGGTCTTCATCTCTGTATACTTTGCAAGCTTAGCTCTCTCTTCCTCAACCTTTGCTGCAGGTGCCTTGTCAACAAACTTAGGATTTGCAAGCATGCCTGAAGCTCTCTTTATCTCGCCCTCAAGCTTCTTAACCTCGCCCTTGAGTCTCTCGATCTCCTTGTCGATATCAACAAGCTCTGCAAGAGGAATGTAAAGCACTGCATCATGGATAACTGTTGATACAGCATTTGCATCTATTCCTGTCTTATCCTCCTGAACATATACAGCATTAGCATATCCAAGGGTTGCGAAGAAGTTCTTTGAAGCCTCGAACCTGTCTCTTATCTCCGACTTTTCTGACACTACATAAACCGAGGCCTTCTTGCTTGGTGGTACATTCATTCCTGTACGGAGATTTCTGATGGCACGGACTGCTGCCTTGATGGTATCAACAGCTTCCTCGTCTGCCTTGAAGCTCCACTCTTCCTTGTACTCAGGCCACTTGGAGATCATGATAGACTCCTCCTCATCCTGAATGTTACAGAAGATCTCCTCTGTGATAAATGGCATGTATGGGTGCAGAAGCTTCAATGCATTTATAAGGACTGTCTTGAGCGTCCAGAGAGCTGCTGCCTTTGTGGTGTCATCATCGTTGTAGAGTCTTGGCTTAACCATCTCTATATACCAGTCACAGAACTCCTCCCAGATGAAGTCGTATACCTTGGATACCGCGATACCAAGCTCGAACTTCTCCATGTTGTCTGTCATCTCTTTTGCAAGTGTGTTGACCTTGGACAGGATCCATCTGTCTGCAATGGTAAGGTCGCTTAACTTAACCTGTGAGAAGTCTGCCTTCTCCATATTCATCATTATGAAACGAGTTGCGTTCCATATCTTATTTGCAAAGTTTCTTGAGTTCTCAACACGCTCCCAGTAGAAACGCATATCATTTCCGGGTGCATTACCTGTGATAAGTGTGAGACGGAGTGCATCTGCACCGTACTTGTCGATAACCTCAAGAGGGTCGATACCATTTCCAAGGGATTTACTCATCTTACGTCCCTGATCATCACGGACAAGGCCGTGGATAAGCACATGCTTGAACGGGCTCTTTCCTGTCTGCTCCAGTGCTGAGAATACCATACGGATTACCCAGAAGAAGATGATATCATATCCTGTTACAAGCACGCTTGTAGGATAGAAGTAGTCATACTCCGGAGTCTTGTCAGGCCAGCCGAGAGTTGAAAATGGCCATAATGCTGATGAAAACCATGTATCAAGGGTATCCTCATCCTGTGTTATATTTGCACTTCCGCACTTGCTGCACTTGCAAGGTGTCTGTCTGCTTACTGTTGTTGCACCACAGTCTGCACAGTACCATGCAGGTATTCTGTGGCCCCACCAGAGCTGTCTTGATATACACCAGTCTCTGATGTTCTCCAGCCAGTGGATATATGTCTTGTCAAACTGCTCAGGTACAAATGAAAGCTCATCTGTCTTAACTACCTTGAGGGCAGCCTCACCCATTTCCTTCATACGTACGAACCACTGAGGCTTGATCATTGGCTCAACAGTTGTCTTACATCTGTCATGAGTACCTACGTTATGGCTGTGCGGAACAACCTTAACCAGAAGTCCCAGAGCGTCAAGGTCTGCAACCATCTGCTTTCTTGCCTCATAACGATCCATTCCGGCATATCTGCCACCTAGCTCGTTAATGGTGGCATCATCATTCAAGATATTTATCTCTTCAAGATTATGACGCTTTCCTACCTCGAAGTCGTTAGGATCATGGGCAGGTGTTATCTTAACACAGCCTGTTCCGAACTCCTTGTCAACATACGGATCCGCAATAACAGGGATCTGTCTGTCGGTAAGAGGAAGCTCCAACATCTTTCCTACTATATCCTTATATCTCTCATCATCAGGATTCACAGCTACGGCTGTATCACCGAGAAGTGTCTCTGGACGGGTTGTAGCAATCTCTACGAATCTTCCCGGCTCTCCAACTACAGGATAATTGATATGCCAGAAATGGCCTTCCTGCTCCTCATGTATAACCTCAGCGTCTGAGATAGACGTCTTACATACAGGACACCAATTTATGATCCTTGAACCCTTGTAGATATAGCCCTTCTCATAGAGATTACAGAACACCTCTGTAACGGCCTTTGAGCAGCCCTCATCCATGGTAAATCTCTCACGATCCCAGTCGGCGGATGAACCCATCTTCTTAAGCTGGCTGACGATACGGTTGCCGTACTCTTCCTTCCATGCCCAGGCATGCTTCAAGAATGCCTCACGTCCGATCTCCTTCTTATCTATTCCCTCGGCCTTAAGCTTCTCTGTAACCTTAACCTCTGTTGCTATTGCGGCATGATCGGTTCCCGGCTGCCACAATGCTGAGTATCCCTGCATTCTCTTAAATCTGATGAGGATATCCTGCATTGTATTGTCAAGAGCGTGTCCCATGTGAAGCTGTCCTGTTACATTTGGAGGTGGCATTACTATTGTAAATGGCTTCTTACTCCTGTCTACCTCTGCATGGAAATACTTCTTCTCTTCCCATTTCCTGTACAGTCTGTCTTCAATCTCCGCCGGATTGTAGGTTTTTTCTAGTTCTTTCATAATCTGCATCCTTTCTATCTAATGGCACGGCTCACGAAGTTATGGCGTGCTTTTCTTTGTAATAATGTCTGTGACACCTTCTTTAATATTTATGCATATTGCATTATAAATCTATATCTGCAAATTGTCACTATGCCAGCTGTTTTCTGAAATCGTCCTTAAGCTCCGTAAGAACGCTGTCCACTCGTCTGTCATAGTCGGAAATATTTCCATGAAGCTTATTATACACCGCCTTCTGGACTTTATTATATATGGTCATCTCTGCCACATCATCCTTGCAGTCAGCGATCTCCATCATAACATCATCGAAGAAGCTCTCCGGCATACCATGTCTCTTGATCTCCCTCTTTAATGTGGCAGAATCCACAGTAACGGCTGTCACATAAAGATACTCTATCAGTGACTCCTCATTGTGGTTAAGCTTATATGCCTTAAGGAAGCACTGTCTCGCCTCCTCCCTCTGGAGATTTCCGGACAACACCACAGCCTTGTTGTGATATACATTTCCGAGGAACACCTCCGTGCCCTGGGACTCAGGAAAATTCTTTATTATCTCATCATACATAGCTCCGGCTTTTATGTAATGCTTATAGCGATAATAGCCGTCAGCCTTAGCCTTTAAAAGCTCGTACTTTGAATATCCCCTTATCTTCTGGCACTCCTTCATGAAGGCACGTATCTCGTCTGTTCCATAATAATTGCCGGCGGTGATTATTTCAATAAGAATATCCTGGGTAAATGCTTCTTTCTCCATGAGACTTTCAAGCCTTCCCGCAAGCTCCGGCATATCCAGTTCCTTCCTTATCCACATGGCAAGCCGTTCCGTTACATCATCCCTGCCGATCAGCACCATGTTGTTGTATATATAGTAACACAGCTCTTCATAGGAATAGACCGACACCTTAGTGTTTAGGAACATATAAGGATCATCTGCAGTTTTAGTCTTGCATACTATTATCTTCCCCATGCAAATCGAATTCCTTCCTGTATATCTTGTTCGTGGTAGGATAGAGCATACCAAAGCCCTCATCCCTTATTATCATGGCTCCGCTTTCGCTGTCATAAAACTCCACCTCAAGTGATATCTTTGTAGTCTTCGGCGGTCTCTTAGGCAGACCTGCAATCTGCATACTCTGGACCGTCTTATCTCCTGTCAGCATATTTCTGAATACTATATCAAGTCTGTCTGTATCATCTAAGAAAATGCTGATCTTATTTCTTGTATTGAACCATTCCCTGCCTGCTTCCGAGATGATATACAGGGAATTGGCATTGTCCATAAGGTTGATACCCACGTCATACATCACTACCGTATCTGAACAGATGATGTAATTGTCCAGCACATCTCTCTTCTCATGTACTGCAAATGCTCTGTAGCAGGCGCCCTTCACGTACATGTTCTGTCCGGCAAATACTCTTCTGCCCTGGCACAGGAAATTGGTGGATCTCTCCATCCAGTCACCATCAAAGCCCACACCTGTAAGGTATACAGAAGAAATGTTCTCCAGTGTGACAGTCTCCTTAACCACCTCTAAAAAGAGATCGTCAAGATCCTCCTTGTCAGCAGCCTGACCATCCCCGGACATCTTGTCTGAGAAATCAGCCTCGCTTATCTCTATCCTGTACGGAGATCTGTTTCTCTGCTGGCTTAGGCTGTAGTAGAACAGTCCTTTTTTACTGTAGTCAAATAATGCCACGCTGTTGTTTCTAAGTACCTCAGGCTGATGGAATATATAATACACAGCACTTCTCTCGTGTCCCTGTATCTCAAAATGTTCCTCATCAAGCTTAAGTTCTATCCTCAGTTTCCTTAAAGCATCTATTATATAAGGATCTGTGTCTGCAACTGTGACCACCAGCTTCTCAATGGTATATTCATCAAAGCTCTTTAAGAACTCCTCCAGATGGAGCCTTGCCATCTTGACAAATAAATCCCTGGCCCTGTATTTCTTGTCATTTATCCATACATCGTCATTCAACATGACGCGGTTGTATATATCATCCACCAGCATACCTGAGCCGTCTATGCCCCGTCTCACCGCCTGGCTTCCCACATACCATTTCCTGTCGGCCTCCCCCTCTGTCTGTTCGGTCTTTGTTGCCACATACAGGGTATTAGGCAGGAGGTAGGAAGCTTCATCTGCAGTATCACTTACAGATTCAGGTTCTCTCTTCTGTATATTGTAATAACTAAGCTGTGTATGATCCGGCTCTATATCCATGCCGAGATACAATGAAAATTCCGCCATTTATCTATCTCCTGCAAATTTCTGTTTGCTAAAATATCTGTACCATGCTACCCTTATGGTCTCGTGACATTGCCTACAATATGATCAGGTTCTCCTCGAAGAAATGTATATTGTTAAGATATGTCTCCATGGCCTCCATAAGGGCCTGGTCATCTCTTGTTTCCTGACTTATGAGCATGTGGTTTATAAGCTCAAATCTGTTGCTGCTTCCCTTGTCGAGTGGCTTATTCTTTAATGCTTCACTCTCCACTATGGAGCTTCTGCCGCTCTCATCACAATCTATTGAATATACGAGATTTTCCCCATGGAATACAACCACTTCCTTAACATACACTCCCGGTATTATCTCGTTCATCCTTTCGGATCTGTACTTCGCCATATTAACGCTTTCATTTCCGAAGCTGTAGCTGATCCATACCGACATGTCCTTCTCACCCTTGAATATTATATAGGTCTTGAAGTCTGTGTCTCCCGGCAGCGTTACGAAGCTTACAAAGGCACGGAAAAACGGGAGTATCTTTCCCGCACTCACAAATGCCTTCACATTCTTTCTGATCCATTCCTTCTGCTCCCTGTTGTAATGTCCTCCGCAATTGCTGAAGAAATACAGCAGTGCCATTCTGGATATCTCGTCTGTAATGTTCATTTTCTCTATCTCACAGTACAGGCACTCCATGACATTCGCAGGAATCTTCTGTTCCTTTATAAGGTACTGGTGGGCACAATACCTGAGGAAGGCCTTTATGACCATGCCTCTGCTCCTGCCCTTGTAGTACACATCAAATATATCATATATGGATTCCGTATATCCATTTGCGAACATACTCTGGGCAAGGATATTCTCTGCCAGCATATCTATATCTCTGTAGGTATTGCTTACGCTCTTGAAGAGATCTGCCATGTCCGTGATGGAACCGTTGAAATTATTTCCAAGGAAAGAAAGAATGTTCTTCGTTGCGTAGCCTCTCTTGTAGAGATATACGCACATGGATATCAGCTCCCTGGTATCCTCGTACTTCTTGCTGCCTATGCCATACTCCGCAAGCTTCACCAACGGCTCGGCTGCCACATCCATATAGCCGAACCTCATCACCATGTCAAATGCCATGTCCATAAGTTCAAGCTCTACCATATACTCTGTAAGCTCTGTGGAGTCATAAGGCTTAACATAGTCAAGATCCAGCTTAAGCATGTATTTCGCAAGTATCTCACCATCATAATTCTCATGATAGTAGCTGATCATCTGTCTTACAGCCTGCTGCCTGATCTTGTCTGAAAGCTCAGGACAGGCAATTATGTTTCTGGCAATATTTATATGTTCTGAATCCTTATTATCAAAGCTGTCAATGTTGTTGTATGCACATAACAGATATCTGTAATCCTTGAAATTATATTCCTTGCAGATATCCATATAGCTCTTCTCATCCACGATCCTCTCAAGCCTGTATCCCACAGATCCGGCATACCTGCCTCCCCTGCCGTCAAGGAGTGTGAGCACCACATCCTTTGATACAATCTCCACATAGGCTTCACCGTTTTTAACATTTACCACCTGGGCATCCTTAAGTTCCCCATGGCTTACGACCACTGTCTTTATGTTTTTATTCCTGCATACAAACTTTCTTCTGAATATTATATTTATCAGGGTCGGGGCAAATTCTTCGCTGACGGTCTCAGGCTCTAAGAACTCATCATAGATCACTGTGAGATCATCGCTCACCTCTCCCTTAACTATCATCTTCTCCATGAAGGCAGTCATGGATGGTGTATATTCATTATATACACTGCCATTTGCTTCCTTGTTCATGATTATGTTGGCGTAAAGGTATGCCAGTTCCTTCTCATCAAGGGTGTTCTTATATAAGAAGTATCTGAGTATCGCCTCAGGTATAAGGTCATATCTGGACTTGTCCATGCTCTTAAGGAAGCACTCGTTAAGCCCGATATACTTAAGATTATCCTCTAAGGCCTTTCTGTAATACTCATGATATGCCATGTCATACCTGTGATTTCTTATGAGGATACCACAGATCACATTAAGAGCCTCAGCGAACCTATGAACCTCATAGATCTCCTCAAGGAGCTTAAAGGCATGTTCATCAAAATTCTTAAGTCTTCCACATGCCTTGATATACTCCATCAATACATCTTCGGAAATAAAGTCATGCCTCATGCCCCATCTTATGGCCGATATCTCAAGAAGCCCTGCCTGCTTGCACATAAGAGGCTGCTTGTTGAACATGTCACATATCTCAAAATATATAACGGGACTGTTGATTCCCATATCGTACAGAGTCCGTATGTCCTCATATAAGGTCCATTTGTCCTCTGTGTATCTTATATCTATAAAAAGAAGTATCCAGAAGTAAAACAATTTATCCCTGTTGCTTCTGAAACACTCTCTGGTCATAGCTGCAGTCTCTTTAATGACAGTTTCATCCCTGGTAACCAGTGCCTTAAGGTAGCTGTAATAGCACCTCTCCATATCTCCATCTTTTCTCTCGGGATTTTCACTGTCTATCCTCTCAAACTCATGCTTTGCATACTCGATCCTTCCCTCAAGGATGTTCATATGGAGCAGCCCCAGCCTGTATAACTTCATCTCGGGTCTGAACTTGAGAAGTTCAACAAGACATATCTTGGTGGTATCTATGTACTTAGACAAATCTATCCTGTCAGTCCTGAAATCTATATATGCCCTGACTATTGCCTCTTCATCCCTCTTCACAGTCAGGTTCATCTCTCTGACCTTCGGAGCAACCTTCTCTGTATCCGGAAGCTTTATTCCTATCTTGATACAGATGGTCTGATACGGATTCTCAACGTAGATATTGCCGGTATTTACTCCGTCCTTGATCCTGTCAGGGTTAATAAGGAATGTGAGCTTACAGTTATTGCCTGTGAAGCTGTCACGATCGATCTCCTTCATCTCCGGCATAAGGAAATCACAGTCGCTCCTTACGGCAGCCTTCACATATCCCCAGGTATTCTTGCTTATATTGATACCGGCTCTCACAAGCTCAGTTGGCATTTCGATAAGGATCTCCTTCTCTGCCGCCTGCAGTGTAAGTGCCCTCTTCTTATGGGTGTACACAAGGAAATCTTCCATAGCCTGTTCCATGTTCACACATTTTCTCAGGCTGTGGTATGCCCTTGCCTCCATGTCCTTGTCTTTTAAGAACACTCTCTTGAAGTCATCATCAAGAAACACCGTAAGGGCTTCGCCCGGTGCCTCCTCTGCAAATGCAGCAAATTGGAACAAATCCTTTATCTTCTTATCTCCCACGGTGATCATCGGTTCAACCACTTCAATGTTATAAGGTATCCTGAACTCACCGCCGTCTGAGACCACATTTATATTACCCACAAATGTCTTTCCCGGTTCAATATTTTCTGCATTAAAAGAAAAGGCAATCTCATTCTTCCTGCCCACAAAGGTATGACTCTTGAAATCTATAAGGTATCTGCTGTCAAATACCATAAGCTTTATATTCATGTCATTTGCAGATTTAATTGTGAATGAACCCCTGTACAGGGTTCCCGCCTCTACCTCAAGAGCCAGTCTTGCCACGGATATCTCTACCTCAGGTCTCTTGACCTCGAACTCGCCCCTGGCATATTCTTCTACAATCGCCTTCATATCAAAATCTCCTGAACCAACATGTCACCCCGTTTTTTAATATCGGCAGTCGCCCAATGCAGACATGCAGACATGTCGCACTTTTTCCGTTGCCATTACATTAAAACAGGTCTTAGACTTGTTTTTAGACCTTATAATCTGTATAATTACATACAGACGTATAAAGTGATTATAACAAAAGAAGGTAATTTTTTAAACATTATAATTAGAAATGTATCAACTTTTCTCACATGAAGATGCGATACATTGCAGAAAGAGGGTTTTTTATGGTTAAGGGTACGCCAAATCTGTCTACAGAAAATCTCATTGCGAGCTATGAGACCGTGAGATACGATCTGAACATGAATCCTTTGGGGATTCCGGATTCTGTGAAGAATGTTGTAAGTGCTCATATTGACGCACTGTCTGAATACCCCGACAACAATTACACGGAGCTTAAGGACAGCATTTCTTCTTATGTGGGTGCTCCTGTCGGAAATATTATCGTCGGCAGCAGTTCCTATGAATTTATCAAGCTGCTTATTGAATTTAATTCGCCTAAAAAGGCATTGCTCATCACTCCCGGTGCTCACAATTATGAGAAGCTGCTTAAGTTAAACGGCTGTGAGATAATTTACTACGAAACCAAGGCAGAGGACGACTTCGTCCTTGATATCGCCGACCTTATATCTAACTTAAGCGAAGAGCTTGATATGGTCTTCATCTCCAATCCAAACGGAACCACATCAAAGCTTATTGACAGGGAATCAATGAACTTCATTTGCAAGATCTGCACCGGAAACGATATCTTCCTGGTGGTTGACGAGGAATACATGGACTTCTGTGCCAACTGGCAGGATGAAACAGCCGTCCCACTGACAAATGAATACGACAACATGATCATCCTGAGAAATACTACCAAGTTCTTTGCTGTGCCGGGGCTCCGCCTTGCATATGCCATAACTTCAAATGCAGTATTCAAGAAAACTCTGGAGATCGCAGGATTTCCTTATTCCATCAACAGATTTGCCGAGTTAGCCGGAATTGATATGTTCAAGGACTCTTCCTACATATCCCGTTCTGCAGAAGTAATAACCACCGAGCGTAACCTTGTGTGCTCTGCTCTCTCTGCAAGAAAATCCATCAGGCTCATAAGGCCTGCGGCGAACTTTATGCTTGTGGAGCTGTTGAAGCCGGACATCACTGCCGCAGATGTGGTAAGCCACTGTATAAACCGGGGATTATACATACGAAGCTGCGCCGACATGACCGGCCTTGGCAACAAGTACATCCGCTTCTGCTTCATGAATCCTAAGCAGAATGACCTTCTGGTAAATACAATCCTTGAGATTGTGTAATATAAATAAAATAAATTTTTAAAAGACGAAATCGTTTTACGAGTCGTGCAAATAAGAAAGGGGTAAATAACATGCAATTCGAACCAATCAAAGTTACATCATCTTATAACAATTCATTAGACATCAAGGTTGTAAATGGCCATTTCGCCACCAACCACTCACACATCAATCAGTACATTGATATGACAACCATCAAGGTCAGAGGAAAGATGGCTCTGGCTGCTGCCCGTGCAATGGCAACAGAATATATTTCATCTACAATAGTTGATACTATTGTATGTATGGATGGCACAGAGGTCATCGGTGCTTATCTTGCAGACGCACTTACTGCAAATGGTATCGTGTCAATGAACCAGCACCAGACCATATACATTGTAACTCCTGAGGTTCACAGCTCAGGCCAGCTCATCTTCCGTGACAACCTCCAGCCTATGATCAAGGGCAAGAATGTTCTTCTTCTCCTTGCTTCAGCCACAACAGGTAAAACTATCAAGAAGAGCCTTGAGTGTATTGAGTATTACGGCGGTACTATTTCAGGCATTTCAGCGATATTCTCAGCTACAGCAGAAGTAGATGGTTATCCTGTTCATTCACTGTTCAACTCAAAGGATCTTCCTGATTACAAGACATACCCTCATGAGGAGTGTCCTATGTGTAAGGCAGGCCAGAAGATCGAGGCTATTGTTAACAGTTATGGATATTCTGTGCTGTAAGAAAATGCAGGTAATGCGGCACTGCTTAATATGAGCAGAACCGACAAGATATTGAGAACTGTCAGATAAGAAGAGTTTCAATAGACTAATAGACTTGATGACAAACAGGGAGATATAGCCTCGGTGACACATTCACTATGGTCACTGCGGGTTATATCTCCCTGCTTGTCTGTATGCGTTTTACGCATATTTTCTATTTACTTATGAGCATTCTTAGCCTTAGTCTTGTATATTGCCTTCTGGAATGCGATTACATTATCCATGCCGTAGAGCTTTACCTTTAAGGCTATTTTACCACCTGCATATTCAACAAAGAGGTACTTATTCTTTGTGATGAAAAAAATAATGATATATGCCAATGGTATCATTATTGCCAATGCCACTACCACACCACTCATACTTTTAGGGACTGCTGATCTGATGATGAGTCCGATTATGAATATCACCACCGCGCTGATCAAAAAACCAACACGGCTTGTATTCGCAATCTTGGTTCCTGTAATATCATCTACATTCACACATTCTCTTGAAGCGGAAGTATCAATAATCCCCTTTTTGTGATTGTAATACAATCTCTTATCCGACAGCACTACCTGATCTTTCTTAACACCCTGACCTGTCACCATATTCTTGACATAGCTGTTATCAAGTGTAGCAACTACACTCTCTGTCTCCTCAATGAATACATCCTTGAAGACATCCTTCGATGGCTGTGCACCCGAATATCCACCATCCTGTGTTGTGCTGCTATTATATGCCGATCCGGTATATGATGTGTTCTGATATCCGTAGCCCTGATAATCGCCGGCGGCATATCCGGTATTTGCATATCCTGTATTCTGATACTGACTGTTCCGGTATATTGTACCCGGTGTAGGCATAGAACCATATGTACCGGATCCCACCTGTCCGTTTGTATTGTTTGAATTGTTAATGTCGTTAGTACTCATTTCTTTCATCCTCCCATAACTTGTTTATCAACTTTTTCTTGATTATACGGTTATGGGGTGGTGGGAAATTTGCACTTTTTAGAGTACTCAAAAAAGGTTCATGCAAAACAATTTATTTCAGTCGCACATAATAAGTATTTTTTCCTGAACCCCCCTCAGCAATTTTCCCTTAAAAATTATACATAATTAAGGTATTAATTATGCAAACATGTTGCACCCGCCTCGCCGCCATAACAAAAAATACAGGCAAACCATCAGTATCACTCACCGATGTTTACCTGTACTTTTTATTCCCTATATTATTGATTATCAGCTACTAATGCTTATTCTTAGTACTTCCTCATCTGCATTTTCCTTCTCACAATGGCAGCGACTATCAACACTACCACTGCCCCTGCAAATATCCATATGCCTACAGGCACATCCTTGATATTGTAGCAACGCACATCGATCCACATCTGGTTGATGTTGGCGGCGGCGTCATCATCGAAGCACAGCATGATGGCACTGTGGGAGATATCCTCCGCCGAAGGATACTGGGCTGTGAGCTGCCTGTTCATCTGCTCCATTGGTGCGGTCACGATGTAATCCTCGGAATTTTCATCCCCTGCGAAGAAGTAGCCGAGATTATAGTCAAATGTATCCTCCTCGTCTTCCTCTGCACCGAAATTGTAATCCACATAATCAATTATTGTATCGTCATCCCCACCGGATATTACTGAGGTGTAACCGATGTAGTACATGTTCCTCACTGCATTGTCAGGTCTTGACACATAATTGACAAATGCCTCAGCCGCCTGCTGCTTTCTTGGATCCTCAGAAATTCCTGATTTAAGCATTACCCAGCCATCAAACCAGAGATTTGTACACTCCTCAGGTATTGCGAAGTCAAGGCTTACACCGTCCTCCTCTGCCTGATCCATGGCATATACTGCATCTCCTGACCACTGGTAATTGGCAACGATCTTTCCTGACACAATATCAGCCTTACCGCTGTCCGTCTCAAATGCATACACATTATCCCTTACATCCTGGAGAAGATTTCCCACATCATCAATAGTATCCTCGCTTACATCGTTCATCTCCTCAAGAAGTCTGTTACTATAATCAGATGCATTTACAAATTCATCACTTGTAAGAAGATCTTGCTTATAAACACCAAGGGCTGCGAAATATGTGTCTCTTACATTATCCTTAACCGTAACCTGACGGCTGAACTTTGGATTATTTATGATTGCCCATGTGGACGCCTCATCATATGAAACATACTCAGGATTATAAAGTATTCCTGTAAGTCCCCACATGTAACCGGCAGCATATTTGCTCCAGCTTTCGCCATTTATCTCGTTCTCGTCAAATACATTTCTGATATAAGGAGACACTCCCTTAACATAGTAATTGTCTTCCTTGCTTTCATCAAAGAACTCATCTGAGAAAGGCACTACCGCCTCCTCCTTCATGAGCTTCATTATAAGATAATCAGAAGGACATACAAGATCATACCTGTCACCAAGGGTAAGCATACTGTATAGCTCCTCATTTGTACCGAAGCAGGAGTACTCCACCTTAACCTTCACGCCGTAGTTCTCATAATACCAGTCCTCAAATTCCTGATATATCGGTCTGTCGCCATATATGGTCTGACCATTCTCAAGCTCCATTGCCTCGTCTTCGTCCCAGCCGCCAAGGTCGATATACTCTTCCCAGTTGCAGACCCTGAGGGTTACAACATCATCACCTTTTCCGGCAGCATTACCATCGGAAGCTGTATTTCCAGCCTTATCACCATCTTTATTATCTGCCGAAACAGAACCTTCTGCCGGGTCAGCCTCATCATTTATATTCCGACCTTTCCCATCGGAAACCACATTTGTTACATTACCGGTTTCCGGTGCTTTGGCATATACCGGAAGGCTTGCACCAAGCATGGCAGCCGCAAGAGTAACTGCCGTGGCTCTTCTCACATATAATCCGATACTGCCTCTGTTTTTTTCGGTAATCTGTGAAATGATCCTGCCGCATTTATTTCCGGTCATCAATGTATGTCTGTTATTGATCTCACTTTTTCTCATTATTTTGCCGCCCCCTTTTCCAGTCTCTGCCTACGTACCTTCTGTGGGTGGGCATTTTCTTTATTTTTGTCGCCGTTCCTGCCTGCTATGTTCATGATAACTACCACGATTATAACTATCAGGAAGATCACTGTGGACAGTGCCCAGAGAGCTGTCTTAGTCTCTGTCTGGGATCCCTTGGTGGCATTTACAACATAAGTGCTTATGGTGTCAAATGTGGCAGGCTTAGTGTAGGTTGCTATGAAATAATCATCCAATGACAGAGTTATTGCAAGGGCAAATCCCGACACGATACCCGGCACGATCTGCGGAAGCACAACCTTAAACAATGCGTATGCCGGTGAAGCTCCAAGGTCCAGGGCTGCCTCATAGAGACTGCTGTCCATCTGCTTAAGCTTCGGTACTACCGAGAGATACACAAATGGTGCAGACAGCACTACATGTCCGATAATAAGAGGAACAAAGCTCTCCTTATTCATTCCGCACACAACGATAAGAAGTATGCAGATCGAGAAGCCTGTTACAACGTCCGCATTTACAACAGGGATCTGGTTCATGGCACCGATAGCTCCTGCTGAGATTTTCTTTGAATAATACGCTCCTACGGCACCTATGGTTCCAAGTATTGTGGCAATTACCGCTGATCCCACTGCCAGAAGTACCGTTCCGATTATCATGGATCTAAGCTCTGCCTTTGTGAACAAGGTCACATAGTTATCCATGGAAAATCCATGGATGGTACCAATATTTGCTGAAGTAGTAAAGCTGTACACTGCCAGCACCAGTATAGGTGTGTAGAGTAACAACAGCATTATGATTATAAATATTGTTCCGCCAAATTTCTTCATTATAACAACGCACCTCCTCTGTTCTTGGCGTCATCATCCTCAAATCTGTTGGTACACAATGTGAAGATAAGTATGATCACCAGAAGTATAAGGGCTATCATTGATCCGCCATGCCAGTTATAAGCTGAGAAATAGCTTCCGATAAGACTACCCATGATATATGTGCTGTTATAAAGCATGTCAAGAACAACATAGTTGGTCATTGACGGAAGGAATACCATTACAACTCCGCTTATTATGCCCGGTATGGTAAGGGGAAGCGTAACCTTGAAGAAAGTCTGGACCGCATTTGCCCCAAGATCATTGGCCGCCTCCAGGAGGCTGTTATCAAGCTTAAGCATTGTTGTGTACAATGGCAGTATCATGAATGGAAGAAAATCGTAGGTCATACCGATCACGGAATTTAAAAAAGGATGGTATGCCAGATTGCCCTCTATCATTGTTAATATTTCCTTTAAGGCTGTTATCCTCAAGGTGAAATTTATCCACATAGGAAGGACAAATATCATGACGATAACGCCCTTTTTCTTGAGATTACTCTTCGCAAGTATGTATCCGATGGGATACGCCAGAAGCAGACACACGCATGTGGTGACAACCGCCAGAGCGAAGCTGTAGCAAAGAGTTCCAAGGGTATTGGGATTTGTGAAAAATCCTGTAAAATTGGCAAGAGTAAACTGTCCCTCACCATTTGTAAATGCATAATATATAATTACAAACAGTGGTGCTACCACAAAGCAGATAAGAAATAATGCATAGGGTATTCCAAGCTGTTTTCTTGAAAAACGTAATCCTTTCATGGCTTCCTCCGCTTTATTTCTTTATTGAATATTTAATCTTGTCCTGTGGTATTATAAGGCTGACTCTGTCGTCCATGTTCCAGAGGTCCTCATCATCAACAATGAAGTCCTCCTCGTCATCTGTCCTGACAACATAGCTGTAGTGATCTCCCTTGTAGATAAGGTTGATGATATGTCCGTTTACAATACCGGCATCCTCTTCGTCGCTCATCTCGATATCCTCAGGAAGAACCGAAAGGATTATCTTAAGCTTGTCCGGATCTATTTCGTTTCCGCCGGCATCCACAAGCACATTATCCACAAGCTTTGAGCCTGCTAACACATCTGTTATATTGAAATCCAGCTCGCCGTCAAATATATCAAGCTCATATGACTTGTTAAGCCCTGCCTCAATGTGGTTCATGGCTGTCTCTGATACCATGATATGGATTCCGTCAGGCTCTATATTAAGGCCTACTTCCTCTCCTGTTTTGGCTGACTTGGTTGACTGGATAACTATTTCATTCTTTCCTGACTGGACAGTGATCTCGTAATGTATTCCCTTAAATATCACTGATGTGACAACACCCTTTATGGTGCCCTTATCAGGTGTGGTTATCACAACGTCCTCAGGTCTTACAACTGCGTCTATCTTAGTTCCCTCTGCAACATCATCAAGACACTCAAATTCCGCACCGCAGAAACGCACCTTAAGCTTGCCTGTCATTATTCCGTTGAAGATATTGCTATCGCCGATAAAGTCCGCTACAAATGCATTCTTCGGCTCATTATATATATCCTCGGGAGTTCCGATCTGCTGTATCTTACCCTCTGACATAACTACGATCTTGTCAGACATGGTAAGGGCTTCCTCCTGGTCATGGGTTACGTAGATAAATGTAATCCCCAGCTTCTCGTGCATATTCTTAAGCTCAAGCTGCATTTCTTTTCTCATCTTAAGATCAAGGGCACCAAGAGGCTCGTCAAGAAGAAGTATCTCCGGTTCATTTACCAGGGCACGGGCTATGGCTATACGCTGCTGCTGTCCACCTGACAGAGTTGAAACCTTACGTTTCTCAAATCCCTCAAGGTCAACCATTTCCAGTACTCGCTTAACCTTTTTTACGATTTCCTGGTTAGGAAGCTTCTTAAGCTTCAAACCGAATGCAATGTTGTCGAAAATATTCAGGTGTGGAAAAAGGGCATACCTCTGAAAGACCGTATTAATAGGTCTCTTGTTTGGTGGCAGCTTGCTTATCTCTCTGCCGTCTAATAAAATTTCACCTGATGTTGGGATTTCAAACCCTGCGATCATTCTGAGTGTGGTGGTCTTGCCACAGCCAGAAGGGCCTAGGAAGGTTACGAATTCACCTTTTTTTACTTCCAGGTTGAATCCGTCAACCGCTGCGAATCCATCTTCAAATACTCGTGAGATGTTCCTCAGCTCAATGATGTTGTTGGAATTGTTTTTTTCCATTTTTTTATTTCCTCCTCTTTAGAACATCAGCCTTTATGGTCTGCAATTAGCCGACTCTGCTGACGCCATATGTCAGGATCTTTTGTAATTCTGACATATATGATATGACTCTTCATCAGCCCGGGGAGCAAATAACGGAGAATTTTATCTGTGCTTCTCCTTGCACCTGTTGCTTTATAATACTCGGCAGACAGGGAAACATGCAATAACCCTGCTCCATCATCCAACAGATACTATGGGGGGGAAATCAAATACTTTACTGATATATTTGAAGAAAAACCCCAGTTTATAGCCAGACTGACGACATGACAGTCGGTTAGTACCTTGCCAGTCCATATCTGGGCAGATCCGCAGTTTTCTCTGCAAATGTGTCGCCATCCCTGTCAAGTAGAGTACGGAAACAGACTTCCGTCTCATCCCTCCTGTCACAAGCTGATCTGCCCATTGGACAAATCGTCTTATTCTAACATAGAATTCCCATTTATTGAAGAATTATTTCAATAAATGGGAATTAAATATGTCTGACTATATAATTTTAAATATTGGGGTATGTAGTGCTCTTACCAAGCTCACTGAAATAGTCGTCGTACTTGCCCTTAAGTCTGTCCATATCATCCTGATACTTAAAAGTCTCCACATTATCAAGCTTGTGTCTGAAGCCCTGATATTCAAGAAATCTATAAGCGATCATATAAGTAACCCGATTAAATGAAGCAAAGTACTTCTCATTTATCGTCTTAATCTTCTCATCCAATGGCATATCACCAAGTGAATCGCTGTAATTAAAAATTTCCTGGAATGTGGAAGTTACTATCCTATGCTGTTCCTCGAAGTCAGGAGACACATCCTGGATACTCAGGACATACAGATATGCACGAAGCCATCTGGTATCTGACTCCAGCCATTCGTATACGTTCTCATATTTCTGATTCATGGCAGTAAGCTCTGTCTTCCAGCCGGCGGACATATAAGAGGCATCAACTATACACAGAACCTGATTGTCTGTAAGATTAAGACCGTACTCTTCATTGAACTTATTCACAACCCGCCTTCTCTTACCGGCATTTCTTGATACTTTCTTTATAGGCTTTCCATCATGACCATACTCTACCCTTTTCTCATATCCACCCATTGTGCCTTCCGGAACTGTATTTCTCCTGGGATCCCACCTGTTGTCATCAGTCTGCCATCCGTAGTCCTTTGCTCTTTTATTATGTGTTCCACCCTTAAGTGCTTTTATGATTATGTATGACATTATTCCAAGTGTAACAAGTACCGAAAATCCATCATTTACAGTAAACGATAATATCATCAATGCAATTATAGGAAATGCCGACACCTTTGCCACATCACTCTTTCTTGTATCCTTCTTCCTGAACAAATAAATTATTATCGCTATCGCCACAATATTCATATTATCTAATCTCCCTCACCCTGTACTTATTCTCTTGCCATCATATTTTCGCGCTGTCACACAGCCTTCGCATCGCCACTCCGAATATCATCCATTATACCTGGAACATATACTGGTTTCAATTAAAATCACATTAAAAAAGCAGGCGTGCCGTCTACCTCCACTCTGGTATATGGCACGCCTGCATAAAACCGATCATCTGGGTTCATGATCAGCTGTTGGCATGTTCAAATTGATGTTCCTTGTAATGGTGAGCATCTTCAAGCATCATATCCTTGACCTTCATAAGTCGTACCTGGGTACTTCTTTCATTCTCGTCAAGCTTCATGCTTATATACTTTATACCTTCCTTTGTCTCCGGAATTATTACATGCTCCAAAGCATTAACTCTACGCCTTGTCTTCTCTATTTCTGCGGCAAGAAGCTGACATGATTTCTCTATCTCAGCAAGCTTTAACATATCCGGAAGGATATCCGACAAAGACTTCACCGCGTCATCCAGATCACCGGATGTAAATGCAAAGCCGTAGGAATAAATATCGCTTTCGTCTGCACTCTTGGTCCTGTAATTAAATACCGGGATGTCAACGCTCATGACATTTCTGTCACTCACCTCAAGCTTAACCTCCTGCTTCGGAGCCATTAACGCAGTATGAAGAGTCTGCTCACTCATGCCTGCCTTGGCAATTACGAAGTTGGTATTCGCTGCTTTTATCCCTGCTTCAACCTTAAGCCTAAGCTCCATATTTTCTCTTGCCAGATCAAGGAACTGACGCATGAGCTCATCTCTTTTATCCTTTAATAGCTTATGTCCCCTGGAAGCTGTCACAAGCTTTTTCTTAAGTCTTGTGAGCTCCATTCGTGTAGGATTCACAACTACATTTGCCATGCTTCTCCTCCTTTCCTATAACGCCATATCCTAATCGTCCAATAATAATTTAAATATTTATTAACGGATCCGTTAGAATTTTCCGTAATACATATCAAGCCACTTATCATCAATACGCTTAAGTTCTGCTCTAGGAAGGATTGAAAGAAGCTTCCATCCTATGTTAAGAGTTTCCTCAATGTCTCTGTCCGTGTCATAGCCCTGGGATACATATTCCTTCTCAAAGGCCTCTGCGAACTTGGCATAAAGGATATCAATATCTGAAAGAGCTGATTCACCAAGGATAGTCATAAGCTCCTTGGCGTCCTTTCCTCGTGAGTACGCTGCAAATAACTGGTTCATTGTACTTGCATGATCTCCTCTTGTCTTTCCCTCACCTGTACCCTTGTCCTTAAGACGTGACAGTGACGGAAGAACATCTATAGGTGGTGTAACACCCTTTCTGTATAACTCTCTTGAAAGGATTATCTGTCCCTCTGTAATGTATCCTGTAAGGTCAGGGATCGGATGTGTCTTATCATCCTCAGGCATTGTAAGGATAGGTATCATAGTGATAGATCCGTTCTTGCCCTTCTGTCTTCCTGCTCTTTCGTATAATGTTGCAAGGTCAGTGTACATATATCCAGGATATCCACGACGTCCCGGAACTTCCTTTCTTGCAGCAGATACCTCTCGGAGTGCATCTGCGTAGTTTGTTATATCTGTAAGTATAACCAGTACGTGCATATCCTTCTCAAAGGCAAGATATTCTGCTGCGGTAAGTGCCATACGTGGGGTAGCGATACGCTCAACAGCAGGATCATTTGCAAGGTTGATGAACAGGACTGTTCTGTCTATGGCACCTGTCTCCTTGAAGCTCTCTGTGAAGAAGTTAGCCTCTTCGAAAGTTATACCCATAGCGGCAAATACTACGGCGAACTGCTCATCTGTTCCGCGAACCTTTGCCTGTCTTGCTATCTGGGCTGCCAGATTACTGTGTGGAAGACCTGAAGCTGAGAAAATAGGAAGCTTCTGTCCTCTTACCAGTGTGTTAAGTCCGTCAATGGCAGATATACCTGTCTGAATGAACTCTGAAGGGTAATTTCTTGCTGCCGGATTCATAGGAAGTCCGTTGATATCCCTTCTCTCATCCGGAAGTATCTCCGGTCCGTTATCTATAGGACGTCCGAGGCCGTCGAATACTCGGCCAAGCATATCTTCCGATACACCAAGCTCCATGCTTCTGCCTAAAAATCTTACCTTACTGTTTGAAAGGTTGATACCTGTTGAGTTCTCGAACAACTGTACCAGGGCGTCCTCGCCGTTGATCTCAAGAACCTTACATCTTCTTACCTCTCCACTTGCAAGCTCGATCTCACCAAGCTCATCATAAGTTACATTCTCTACACCGTGAACAAGCATAAGAGGACCTGCAACTTCCTGTATTGTTTTATATTCCTTTGGCATTTCTTAGTCCTCCTTTCCCTTGATACTCTCAAGTTCCTGTGCCAGTGCTTTCTGGATATTTTCAAATTCGGTATCTACATTCTCCGGAAGCACATATTTGAAACGTCCGATCTTCTCACGGACATCCATGCTAAGAATGTGCTTTATTGTAGCACCCTGCCTGAGAGCCTCTGCTGACTGCTCATAGAAGGCGATAACAAGCTCCATCATAAGGAACTGCTTATGAAGCGGAGTATAGGTATCTACCTCATGGAAGGAGTTCTGATGAAGGAAGTCCTCACGGATAGATCTTGCAGCTTCCATCTTGAGACGGTCACCTGCTGAGAGGGCGTCCATACCAACCATCTTTACGATCTCGTCAAGCTCTGCCTCTTCCTGAAGCAGTGTCATCATCTTCTGACGGTCTGTCATGAACTTCTCATCTACATTTTCCTCAAACCATTTGCCCATATTGTCAACATACAATGAGTATGATGTAAGCCAGTTAATAGCCGGGAAATGTCTCTTGTATGCAAGAGCTGAATCAAGTCCCCAGAATACCTTTACGATACGAAGTGTTGCCTGGGATACCGGCTCTGAAATATCACCACCTGGAGGTGATACGGCACCGATAACTGAAAGTGCACCGGTCCTTCCCTCTGATCCAAGGGCCTTTACCATACCTGCACGCTCGTAGAACTGTGCAAGTCTTGAACCAAGATATGCAGGATAACCTTCCTCACCCGGCATTTCCTGAAGACGTCCTGACATCTCTCTTAATGCCTCTGCCCATCTTGATGTGGAGTCAGCCATAAGGGCTACTGAATATCCCATATCTCTGAAGTACTCTGCTATTGTTATACCTGTGTATATAGAAGCCTCTCTGGCAGCAACCGGCATATCTGATGTATTCGCAATAAGAACTGTTCTCTGCATGAGGGAATGTCCTGTCTTAGGATCCTTAAGCTCCGGGAACTCGTTCAGAACGTCTGTCATCTCGTTTCCACGCTCTCCACATCCGATATATACAACTATGTCTGCCTCTGCCCACTTGGCAAGCTGGTGCTGGATAACTGTCTTACCGCTTCCGAAAGGTCCCGGAACTGCGGCAACACCACCCTTTGCAATAGGGAAGAAGGTATCTACTACTCTCTGTCCTGTAATAAGAGGCATTACAGGTGGGATCTTCTCTACATATGGACGCCCTCTACGAACCGGCCATTTCTGCATAAGGGTAAGCTCTCTGTCACCCTTGTCTGTGGCAACTATACATACCACCTCATCAACGGTGAAGTCTCCTGTCTTGATCTCCTTGACAGTTCCCTCTACACCATAAGGAACCATGATCTTCTGGGTAACAACCACAGTCTCCTGAACCGTACCTATTACGTCTCCGGCTGTAACCTTATCGCCGACCTTGGCAACAGGGACAAACGTCCACTTGATATCTCTCTTTAATGATGGAACCTCAACACCTCTTGCGAGGTTATTTCCACAGATCTTCATAATGTCATCCAGCGGTCTCTGGATACCATCATAGATACTGCTTATAAGTCCGGGTCCAAGTTCTACCGAAAGAGGCATTCCTGTTGATTCAACAGGTTCACCGGGACCCAGTCCTGATGTCTCCTCATATACCTGAACAGAAGCCTCATCACCATGCATTTCTATAATCTCACCGATCAATCGGCTGTCACTAACTCTTACAACGTCGAACATGTTTGCATCTCTCATGCCCTCTGCTATAACAAGAGGTCCTGCGACCTTCTTTATCTTTCCTATAGCCACGGAAAACTCACTCTCCTTTACTATTAATTTCCACTGAACAGTATGTCTGAACCTACTGCCTGCTCTACTGATTTCTTCACTCCGCTTACGCCTGCTCCTGTGTTTCCCGAAACACCCGGAATAACAATTATAGCCGGAGTTATACCGGTTTTATACCTGGAAATCTCCTTCTCAAGTCCTGCCGCCAGTGCCTCTGTTATATATATAACTCCGTAAGCACCCTCTGCCAGTCTCCTGAGCATTGCTGCACCATCCTCGGGATCTGATACCGGGAATGTCTCAAGGCCTAATGTTGCAAATCCATATATGCTGTCATAATCGCCTAAAACTGCTATTCTATACATACATTTCCCTTACCCTTTCCCGGATGGCACTATCAGGAAGTCCGTTAAGTTTTCCTGAAAGTATTATCCTTACTGTCTTTATTTCATTTAGCCTGCCCAGAACATATGCCACCAGTGGTCCCACTGTAAATGCATTGAACTTCTGTGGTCTTATGGTTTCTATTATCCTGTTGTCACACCAGCACTCAAATACTGATGAGCTGTCATTAAGTGCCTCGGCTCCACCTGAATACGGGGTTTCCGAAAGATACCTAACTATATCCTCCATCCCCGAAAGGGCTGCCTTAGCCAGTCTGTCCGTATTGATGGTCTCACAAGGAACCATTGCTCTCTTCATGAAATCCATATTCTTAGCGGTTTTACATGATCTTACTGCAATCTTAATGTCCGCCACTGCCACCTGGGTCTCAGCATATTCCCTCAGGATATCGCATTTGCTGTCCCCTGCTGCCATAAGTATTGCCTTAAGGGTTCCGTTATCTATTATAACGTCACACATCTGTCCGTCTCCTGTATGAGCCATACACTCATATGCCTCCTCGGCACACTGCTGCATATACTCAGGAAGAGCCTTGAAGTTGCGGTCCTTTATTATCTTCACCATTTCATCGCCCTTTATAGGCACGTTGTCGTAGAAGATATCCGCCTCTACCTCACCGGCAATAACCGTCTTGATAGCCGCCTTGAGATTATGGAAGAAATCCGGAAGGATAAGCACATCAAATACCGACATGTCATCCACCATTTCCCTTATAACCTCCCAGGTCTTCTCGGTTTCTCTGTTTAAGATCACATCACTGTCATTTAAGCCTGTATCTCCGTCTCCCCAGCCATGCTCCACAAGGAATGAAACTGCTTCCTTGTAGGTCCTGGCCGCCAGAAGCTGTTCTATTGTAGCCTGAGAGAAAAGAGACATTTCCAATGCACGGATACGGGCAACCGCATATATATATTTGTCTGCCATTTTTTACCTCCTGTCATTGAATTCCAGCCATGCAAAATTTGCCTTTTTAAGTATTGCCCCCTCATTTCATTCGGCGGCATATCGTCGGTACCATTTTATATGCATCTACGATGCATGGGTACCTCCTCTGGCAAATGGCCGGAGCTGCATATCAAGTTTTCATAGAAAACCTGACACATCCGGTAAGAACAGACTATACAAACAAAAATGAATTTACCTTGTCTGCAAGCTGCTCCTTTTCCGCATTAAACATTGCTTTAAATGAACAATTTTCTTCTATTCCGCCATATATAAGTACAAATCCGCCCTCTATATCGCAGGTGTCATCTGAAACCTTAAGGCTTCCGCCATGGGCTTCTGCGATCTTGGCCACAGTATCTGCATATCCCTGTGGCAGTCTTGCCTTATCCTTATCTGAAAATACTATGCTTCCAGCCTTAGGCAGTGCGTACTTCTCAAGCATTTTTGTGACCATTGCGAAATACTCATCATCCGGCAGTGCAAGAATATCTGCATAAGCCTTGTCCATTATCTCTCCTATGATCTCCTGCTTTGCCTTAAGTATCGCCTGTCTCTTCTTAAGCTCTGAAGAAGACTTTGCACGGGACTTTCCGCCGGTCTTCTCATGCTGGATCCGGCTGTCTGAAGAAGCCTTGACCTTTTCTGCTTCCTTTCGGGCTTGGGCTATTATGTCCTCAGACTGTCTCTTTGCTTTATTTAAGATTTCAGCAGACTGGTCACGAGCTTCGTTAAGAATCTGTTCTACGATTGTATCTAATCCTGTCATACTTAAAATCTCTCCTTGATATATTCTCTATATTAGTTCACAGGTACACCGTTTACTGCAAGGATTGATACAAGAAGAGCAAGAATAGCGTAAGTCTCAACCATTGCAGGGAAAAGCATTGCCTTACCGAACTGATCAGGCTTCTTTACGATGATACCGATAGCTGAAACTGCCGTCTTACCCTGGTGCATACCTGAAACAAGACCTACGATACCGATAGGAAGACATGCAGCAAGGATCATAAGACCTGTGTTCAGGCTTAACTCTGCAGGTGAACCTGAAAGAAGTCCGATCTTTGAAAGTGCAATGAATCCTACCAGAAGTCCATAGATACCCTGTGTACCGGGAAGAAGCTGCATAATAAGAACCTTTGCGAATTTGCTTGGATCCTCACTTACTACTCCTGAGGCTGCCTGACCTGCAACACCTACACCGTAAGCAGAACCCATACCTGCTAATATTACTGCTAAAGCAGCACCTGTTAATGCTAATACTGTACCCATTGTCATGATAATTTTCCTCCTTAATATTAAACTTATCATCTTTTTTGTTTTATTCTTTATTTCTGATCTACAATGTCAACGTATTTTGTCTTCTCTCTGAAAGGATTAAAAGCAACGCCTCCTCCTTCATAGAATTTGCCGAAGAACTCTACATACTGGAGACGGCAGGTATGCACATAGGCACCCAGCATATTGATAGCCAGGTTAAATGTATGTCCTATGATGAATACCAGTATAAACACGATAACACCGAACACTGAATCTCCTACCATGCTTCCCATCTGGTTTACAACCTGGGCGATAACTCCCGTTGCAAGTCCAAGAGCAAGAAGTCTTGAGTAGGACAGTAAATCTGACAGCCATCCTGTCAGGTTATATATGTCATAGAGACCAAGGGCAAGCCTTAATGCAGGATTCTTGTGTGACCTTCCGGACATGACAACTATCACTGCGGCTCCCACTATAGCCATGGCATAGCTTGTAGTCTTAAGCCATCCCGGGAAGTTAAAGCTTGTCTGTGCTATAGAGGCAAATAACTCTGTAGGCATGAGCATGAGCACCAGGCCGCCTATAAGCAGGAACCATGGTATAACGTCTGCGAAAAAACCTACAAAATCTTTCTTCTTAAGGCACATATATCCCTTAAGGGCAAGACCACCGAACAAATGAATAAGACCAAACAACAATGAGAACACTAACAGTCTCATCGGGTCATCAAGTGGTGCAAACCACAATGGCTTTATTGTTACTTCGTGATGGAAGAACACTCTGGACACTACCGTTATAAGATCTCCGAAATAGCCTCCAAACAATACTCCCCATACAAGTGTGGATATACCACAATACATGAACAGCCTGATGGACTTCGCCAGTGCCTCATCCATCTTAGGGAATTTCTTAAGTATAATGGCACATGCCAGAAATATTATAAGTCCGTATGCTGCGTCTGACAGCATGAGACCGAACAGGAAGATGTAGAACAAGCTCATCGGAGCTGTAGGATCCATCTCTCCCTTTCCCGGCAGACCAAAGGAATTAAGTACGCCCTCTGCCGATGCAAATACCTTCTTGTTGTGGAGCTTCACCGGAGCCGTCTCCTCCTGGGGCACGTCTGTGATCTCCACCATGAGAGAAAATCTCTCGTTTAAAATCTTTTCAACCTTAGCAGAATCCTGCTCAAGTATATATCCGGTTATGACAAATGTACTCTTTGACTGGAGCAATTCGCCTAATACCTGATATTTATCTGCTCTGATCCTATAATAATCTGACAGCAGCTTTATATCCTCTCTGTTGTCAGCATATGAAGAGATCTCGTCGCTTAACGACTGGATATTCTGCTTATATTCGCTTATTTCCCTACGATATTTTTCTATCTTGTCCTTTGGGGTACGTTTTGAAAAAAACGACATCCTGGTAAAGCCCTCTGAACGTAACGCTTCTTCAACCTTACCGGACACATTTTTAAGTGCAATGACAAATATACATGTCTGATCCTTATCTGTTGATATGACCTTCACGTCGTAGCCCTGTATATCAGGCTGCCTTGAACTTATCATTTCACGTATCATATCTTCTGTAAGTCCCGGTGCCATGGAACCAAGTATCACGTCGGTATGCTTTGTCCCCGATGTGTTTATAGGTATATCCATATCAACCCATGGTCTTAGACTCTCTATAGAAAGTTCACTCTTGGAGATAGCTGAATTGAGATTAGATATTTCTTTGTCCTTATCTATGATATTTTTTACTATTCCGTTATATCTGCGTCTGTCTTCCACAAGTTGGACATAGTTGATGTTCTTTACTTCTCTTCTGCCCTTTAGGGAATCAAGCATTGAAGTACTCTCCGGTGCATACTGCTGAAGTATCTCTAAGGCTCTGTCAGCATTTGCCACACGCTTCTCATACTTTCCACGCTGGGTTGCCGTATTCATCTTCTTAAACACATCATCCTCAACGCCGTCAGTCTGTATCTCCACTGCTCCCAGTGACTGAAGCTCTTCAAGAACTGCTTTCCTGTCCTTCTTCATGGCACAGATATTTATCTTTTTCATAGATAAAACTGCCATACTATTACCTCCTTTCCACTCATTTATTCTTAATGTTATTTAGACTAATTCCCTGATGATAAGATCGGCAGCCTCCTGCTGTTTCTTCCGGGCATTCTCCCTTAACCCGGCTATCTCATCGTCGGCAGACTTAAGTGCTTCCTCAGTCATTGTATCTTCTTCCGCCTTTATGCTTTCCCTGGCAGTCTTCATGTCCGCCCTGGTCTTAGCACCTGCGTCTGCAATGATCTTCTCTGCGTCCTGCTTAGCCTTCGCAACAATAGCGTCTGCTTCTACTCTGGCTTTTTTGAGCATATCTTCTGCCTGAGTCTCCGCAGCCTCTACAGTTTTCATTGTTTCCTGTAGCATTAACACTTCCTCCTCCATTATTTGTAATTTTTTAACAAATTACCACTAACATTTTATCTAAATTTATAACATTTTTCAAGCAACTAAAAAGCCTTATTTGTGTATTTTATGTTTTTTTTACATCTTTATGCTGACACGTTTGTGATATTTGTTTATTAGACTTCAAAAAAAGCGGGTATGTATATTATACGATACCCGCTTTTTCTGATTTTACAGGGATTTTGACGTGTTTTCCCTTAAGCTTATAGCAGACTGGATATTTCTAGTTTTCAATATCCTCGATGGTGATCTTACTGTTGTGAGGGATCGGCTTCCACTCTACCTTGACGAATAGTGCTATGTACTTCACCCAGCGTTCTATGACGTCGTAAAGTGGCCAGGTTATACAGTAAAGTATCTTCTTCCCAAGGCTTATCTTCTGGATACGCTTCCGCTCAATAATGAACACATATACGGCGTAAAGTATGGTCTTGAGATAGACCCCCAGGTGATAGAAGAACCTGACGCAGATTACTATGCCCACACATTTGAAGTAGGATTCCCAGCCCGGCTCAAGGTGTATGAGCCAGTCCCAGTGCATGAAATGCATGAACTTCCCTATTATGCTGCTGCCAAAGAACTGCATATCACCGCCGCACTCGTATATGGTGAACGGGAACAGAAACAGGTTCCAGAACAGCCACTTAAAGCCTGTTACGATCTGTCTCGGAAGGAGCTGCGAGAAGGTATCCAGGGACATAAATCTGTGTCTTATGGTCCGCAGCGTATAACTGTACCATTTGTCTCCCGGCTCATGCTTCGTATTCCTGTCTACGAATATATTCTTGAACAATCCCCATCCGGACTCGGCAAATGCCTGCAGATGACCCTTTGCCCATCTTAATCTCTGCCTCAGGGCAACCTTAAGGTTTGTCGGCTGTTCATCGTAAAATATGGCATCATTGTTGTAGGATATCTCATATCCGTTTACCACACAGTCGGCAGTAAGTGCTCTGTCCTCGGTAAGGCTTGTGTACTTCCAGCCGTCCTTCACTATCTCATTTGAGAATAAAAATCCGGTTCCCTGGATATTGGTTGCAAGATGAAGAAAGGATCTCGGCCTGTGCTTGAACCTGATGGATCCCAGCCAGTGCACGGCATAAAGGGACGCCACCCAGCCTTCAGTAAGGTTCTTGGTGCTTCGGTAGGATGTGATTATCTTCTCTCCCGCGTCAAAGGAATCGTTCATCCTTGATATGTAATCCTTCTTTAACAGATTATCTGCGTCGAAGATAAAATATCCCTCAAAGCTTTCTATTCCATAGTCCTTTTCTATCTGCTCAAACAGGTACTTAAGGGCAAAGCCCTTTGTCCTCTCGTCAGGATTAAAGTGCTCATAGCAGATGGCACCATTATCCCTGGCAACCTTTGCGGTATTGTCTGTACAGTTATCCGCGCACACGAATATGGTAAGGTATTTCTGAGGATAATCCTGCCTTTTTATACTATTTATGAGATTTGCAATAACCGGTTCCTCATTACGTCCCGGTATCAATATGGCATACTTATGATAATTCTTCGCCGGCTTGTATTTTCTGGTAAAGAACAGACCAAGTATCATATATGGGGTATTGTAGAATGAAAGGCAGCTCAAAAGCACACCTATAACCACAAATACCAGCATACTTGGCATGTAAATATGACTTAAAAACAAGCCTATCCTGTCAAATAATGACGTGGCTAACACTGTCATTTTTATTCTCCTTTTTATTGGCACGGCTCACAAAGTGATGACGTGCTTTCATCTCTTATGTGTCATTTGACACTCTCTCCATATTCAGAACATGAGAACTGCATATCAACGTACGCTGTCCGGTCTTAATGTCTGAAATAATCGTATTTTAATATAAGGTCATTCTTTCTTATGAGGTCATTCACCTTCTGCTGTGTAGCCTCTACCTCTGCGTCGGAGATATTTCCGCTTCCTGAAGTGACCTTTCCGTTCTCCACATACACCTGTCCGTTGTACCATGAATAATCCGAGAAATATGCCAGTCCTTCATAGTCCGGAGCAAGGATATCCGTCCCCAGATACTCTGTAGGGTTGTAGGTTATGCCAAACAGATTAAGCACTGTGGGCAGAATATTCATCTGCATATTTACCGCATTTACCTCTTCATAAGAGCCATCGCTGCTCCATATGAAGAACGGTGTATGATTTATGAGATTATTATCGGTTTCCTTGTATTTGTCAAGTATGGATTTGTCTCTTATGGTGTAGAGATAATGATCCGCATAGGCAACGATCACCGTATTGTCATAGAGATCATTGTCCTTTAATGCCTGTATGAGGAGCCCCACCATATAGTCGGTCTCCGCAGCCTCAAGCTTCACAACATCCTCTTCTGTAAGACCGGACGGAATGTTGCCCTTGCCATACTTCATCTCTGCCACCAGTCTGCCTACCCCATCCTCAGTCTCAAATGGAGTGTGTGGTGTGTAGGTGATTATATAATCCACAAACGGTCCATCCTGCTTAAACATGAGATCATAGAAATCCTTATTAAGTATAAGCTCCCTGTCAAGCTCCTCTTCGTCATTCTTATAATCTGCAATATCCACAAGACCGTAGTAATTGTCAAAGCCCCAGCTTCTGTAATTTATGCCTCTGCTGTAGAAATCCGAACTGTTCATGTGGAAGGCATTTACCGAGTAACCCTGTTCCTTAAAGAGCTTCGCCATTGTGTGATCAAAGGTGTGGTCATTTAAGGTGTATACATTCTGGGTATAGCTTACCGGGGTGGTAAATCCTGTATTCACGGCAAATTCCGAATTAAATGTTGAACCACCGCCGGTGTACAGGGAATAATGCTCGGTGAAATCCATGGACTCGTTTTTCAACTTATAAAGATTAGGCGTTGTCTCCTCACTTAACAGCCAGCTGTCCATCCCCTCAAGCTGAAGGAATATAACATTCTTTCCTGTGAATTTTCCGGTGTACTGATTTTCTTCATTTGAAGCGTCCTGATCATACTGGGTCTTAAGGAACGCCTCGTCCTCTCCACTGAGCTTCTCCTCAGGCTTTAAAAAGGTCATGTACAGATTTCTCACGGTGAACTCATAAAGTCCCGAAAGCTTCATGCTCTTATTCACATCGCTATAGTTCTCATATATGTTCCTTGCCTTCTTGAAGCTGTTCCACTTAAGTTCTGAGTTGCCACCCATAAAAAACGGCATGGCAGTATGCACCACAACAAATGCCACTACAGCCACTATCAGCCTCTTTCCTCTGAACTTCTCACCCTTTGGGAATTTCACTATGGCATATATACCCATGGCAAGAACAAATACCATAAGAATGTAATACCATACCGGTGTTCCTGTAATGGTCTCCCATATATATGAGCTTCCCTCGTCCATCATCTGGGTAAGGTGAAAATCAAAATAAAATCCCGTGAGATTGTAATATATGATATTGGTGGCAAACATAACAAAATACGGTATAAAGAATATACCGTATATTATCTTCCCTGCATTTCCCTTAACCGAGGACGCAATGCCCATAAAAAGCATTACATATATCAGGGTAAAAAGGTTAGGGATAGGCATGTATGCCTGATAGTAATCTATCTTATATCCCAGTATCCTTATTACAAGATCCATGGTCCAGAAGGGAATGGTAAGAAACATTAGTTTTCTGTTTGCATATAAAAAGTCCTTTACATGTTTAAATACTGACATCTTACTCAATCATTCCTATTCTTCTTATATGTCTCTCATCATTTGAAAATGGTGTATCTAAGAAAATATCAACTATCTTTAACGCAAGTCCCGGACCTATAACTCTAGCACCCATGGCGAGCATATTGGCGTCGTTGTGCTGTCTTGTCGCCTCTGCCGAGAAACAGTCGTGACATAATGCAGCTCTTATTCCCGGAACCTTGTTTGCAGCTATTGAGATACCGATACCTGTTCCGCAGATCAATATTCCCTTCTCACACTCTCCTGATGCAACTGCATTTGCAGCAGCCTTGGCATATACAGGATAGTCCACTGACTCCTCGCTGTAGCAGCCGTAATTCTTGTACTCAAGCCCTCTGTCCTCAAGGTGCCTGATAACCTCCTGCATTAAACCATATCCGCCGTGATCACAACCTAAAGCTATCATAATTAATTCTCCTTTTTAATCATATTCTTTATTACTTATATTTTACACTTCTATTATCCTGTGTCCTGCTGCCTTGATAAGCCTGTTCATTATGGCATATCCCATATCTCCCTCTGCAAATGATTCTGTGTAGATATAATCTGCACCTATATCATCGCAGGTTCTGAGCAGGCTGTAGAGTGCCGCCGACACTGTTATCTCATTCTTCCTGCTTCCGGCGTCAAGAACATGCTCACAATTATACCTGGCCACATTTTCCGTGTCACAGATAACTGCTGTCTTAAAGCCCTGTTCCTTCTTCTCCTGCACCAGTTCATTTATCTTATTAATGACCTTTTCTATATCATCACTCTCAACTATGGACAGCTCACCCTTAGGTGCATAATGGGTGTATTTCATACCCGGAGCCTTTGGTCTTATGCCTGCTCCCACGCTCTCAAGAGCCGGATCCATGATACAATCACCCACCACGTCCTTTATCATTTTCCCTGATATATAACCGGGTCTTAAGATGGTAGGTCTCTCCCCTGTCATATCAACAATAGTAGACTCTATGCCTATACCTACCGGACCGCCGTCAAGAACCATATCTATCCTGCCGTTCATATCCTCCATAACATGTGCCGCTGTGGTAGGTGAAGGTCTTCCTGACAGGTTGGCACTCGGAGCTGCGATAAATACCCCCGAATCCTTTATAAGCTTCAATGCTCCCGGATGGGATGGCATACGGATTGCCACCGTGTTAAGTCCGCCGGTGGTGGTATCCGGCACAACTGATTTCTTCTTAAATATTATGGTAAGAGGTCCCGGCCAGAAGGCCTCCATCAACAGCTTCGCTCCCTCAGGCACATACTCCGCCAGCTCATATACACTGTTTGTATCTGCTATATGCACGATCAATGGATTGTCCGAGGGTCTGCCCTTGGCACTATATATCTTGCCCGCCGCCTCGCCGTTTAATGCATCTCCCCCAAGACCATACACTGTCTCTGTAGGAAATGCCACGAGTCCGCCTGCCTTAAGGATATCTCCCGCCATGGCAAATGTTTCCTCGTCATTTATATCTGCTTTTCTAAGAATGGTTTCCATTCTATGTCACCTCTTTTGGTATTTATTTACTGCAATACTGTTCCTATCATGTACCAGGCACCATCTATGTATGCCACATATATGGACTCGTCAAATGAATATGACTTAAGAGAACCTCTGCAGGTCTCATGAAGGTTGGCTATGACTGCACGGTCTATGGTAACAGTACCTCCATATGTAGTCTGCACATGAGCTTCAAGGCCGGCTATCGTTGATGCATCACATTCATTCACTGACTTTATCTCTGCACTTATGACGAAATCACTTCCATATCCGTCCTCCATTACCTGCCAGTAATCGTCCATGGAATTTGCCCCGGAAACCGAGCTGTACATGTCCTTCTCCATAGAGTCTCTGATACAATCCAGGTAACAGAGCTTCATTCCCTCCGCGTCCTCATTTGAATAATAATAGAAGTAATCTTCTATAACTATCTCATAGCCTGTATCGCTGGCAATATTATTATCTGATGTTTCTGTATCATTGTATGAAGTATCCTCTGTATCATCCTGATATGAGTAATCTTCTGTGCTGTTTCCTGTATTATCATCAATACCCGACACTACCTTTTTTGAAGAATTGCCGCCTGATGATGAAGAACCCGGCTTGTCCTTGAGAAAAACATTATACAATACAATTCCGATTATAATGATCGCAGGTATTCCTGCCCCGATCAAAGCGTATTTAATAAAATTCTTCTTATTATTGGTCTTTGGAGCAACATTTGAAGGTGTCTGTGGTCTGGCAGCGTTATTTATATTGTTCTGCTGTCCATAGCCTGAACCATTGTTTATATTGCTCCGCTGTCCGTATCCTGCACCATTGTTTATATTGCTCTGCTGTCCGTATCCTGCATTGTTGTTGCCACTAAAATTATTTGCTTGATTATAATTGTTAGTCCTGTCGTTGTAGATGTTCTGCTGACCATAACCATTGTTCCGGTATCCTGCGGGACCTGCATAGCCACCCTGAGGGTTATTATTCATGCTGTATGTACCGCTTCTGGAAAATGTAACTGTGTCGTCACCATAATTATTTCCCTGATTATAGTCCCTTCTTACCTGGGAAGCCCTTGTAAGGTTCCACTCAAGGTTTCTTCTTACGGACTCGCCTATTCCGTCAGGACTTGAGGTAGAAGTAATGTTCGCCATGGCACTTGCTATGGCACTTCTTAATAGCCCTTCTGCCTGAGCCAGGTCATTGACATTTGCGACCATGTACTGGTAATCCTGCTTAAGCTGATTCTCCAGCATATTTCTTGCTTCCTGGTTTCCCCGCTGTATTTCTTTTACAATCTCTGTATATTTATCCATTTATTCCTCCCACGTACCAAACACCAGCCCATTAAAGGCAAAGGGCTGACTTGACACATACATCGGCCATCATATTTATACGCACACTTGTCTGTATTTTATATCTAATATAGTTGCTGTGTCAAATATAAAAGGTGTGCATATTTTCAATTTCTACCTAATATAATTTCTACAAATATTTCCTGCCATGGTGATCATCTATGAAGAAAAAGCTTTCTATCATTGCCGCATGTGCCGCCATGCTGATAACTCTTGGTATATCGGTTTTCACATGGACTGAAAACAAGTCAACTTTCTTAATCAATAATTCAGATGGTATAGATTCGCAGAATTTTACAGGTTCCGATGGCAAATGCGAAAAAAATTCAAATACCGGCAACAATAATTGCAAGTCAGGCAGCAATGGCGAAAAAAGTAAAACCCCCGGTACCGCCACCAAAAAAGATTTCGTAATAACAATAGATCCGGGACATGGCGGATACGATCCCGGCAAGGTGGGTGTGAACAACGTACAGGAAAAGGATGTCAATCTAGCCATATCCCTTATACTCCGGGATATCCTTACGGACTCCGGCTTCACAGTTTATCTTACCCGTGACAGTGATGTATCCCTGGACACTCCCGGGGCTACATCAAAGAAAAACTCAGACCTTCACAACCGTATTGAAATGATACGCACCAATCAGTCTGACATATCCGTCAGCATACACCAAAACAGCTTCTCCGACAGCAGTGTCCACGGTGCCCAGGTGTTCTACTATTTTTCTTCTGACAAAAGCAGCTCCCTGGCAGATTGCATTGAAGAAGGTATCAGCACCACCATTTCACCTGATACTGCCAGAAAATCCAAGGCAAATGATAACTATATACTCCTTAAAAACAATTCCTGTCCCGCGGTTATTGTCGAGTGCGGCTTCCTGACAAACGAAAATGAAGGAACAAGCCTTTCAGGAACCGAATACCAGACAGCTATTGCAACGGCTATCGCTCAGGGAATTAATTCTTACTACGAAAATTATTTCTTAAATTCCGGCACTCAACCGATACCGGCAAACTAGGTAATATTGAAGAACCGCCACTTATATGGTGGCGGTTCCCCGGCGTGCATTTGATCGTCCTGCTGCAATAAGCTTACAGGCTCATTAATTTTCATTATTTACAGTATTTTTCACTTGTCCCATATCACCTCCCTATAACCTTGTACAACCCCGACGGACAAAATATATGATGTGTTAATTCAATTTCCTGAAAGACCTTAAAATATCTTTATGTTTACGCTTATTTTTTATTATTAAATTTACCGCAACCTTTAAATAATTATCTGTATCTTACATTCAGGATATTTTCATCCGGCAGAATTGCCCTTAAGAACCTCCGCATTTGACATGGTGTCTTTTATGTCCACAGCTTTAATCCTTGTTAATGCCTAATATATACTATTCTGTTTCATTTACAATAGGTTTTACCCTAACTTAAGAGAGTTTAGAAAAAGCTTATAAAATGACTATGATACTGTACAAAACAAGGCATAACTATACATCTAAAGTAACCGTCACTCCCACCACATAAAACATGCCAAATCAATCACAAAGTTGGTTATCGTCACCGAAAATTACGCATACTGTATATTATAGGATTTTGAAAACAGGAGTATTTACAGGATAATAGATTTCACAAAAAAGTTATATTTTGCCGGTCAATAAAGTATTTACATGTAAAATAATTGTGGTAAACTATAGTAACAAAAAGTTAAGCAAAAGGGGATGATTTTATTGAAGATTGAACGCTTAAGTGAAAACCAAATACGATGCATACTTTCAAAGGCTGACCTTGCCGAGAAACAGTTGAAGCTATCCGAGCTGGCTTATGGTTCCCCGAAAGCAAAGGCCCTGTTCAGAGAAATGATGCTCCAGGCATCTGACGAACTTGGGTTTGAGATTGACAATGTCCCTTTAATGATCGAAGCGGTGCCAATGACCCCCGACTCATTAGTCCTGATCGTTACCAAGGTGGAGGATCCTGAAGAGCTTGATACCAGGTTCTCAAGATTTTCAAAGAATGACGACATAGAGGATGACGATGATATGGAGGAAGATATAGATTTCTCTGACGAGGATGACGATGATGATTACTACAATGATGGATTTACAGCGTCTGTCGAGACCAACATCCCATTGTCCGGCAAAGCTCCCGAGGTTCTTGAGACCCTTGGCAACATCATCAGCAGTCTGGCGAACCTTCCAAACACAATGGACGGCATAAGCTTTGACACTCCTGAGGCAGGAAGTACCCAGAAATCAGACGTAACTACAGATGATACCGGGGCAAACAACGTTGAAACACCTGCTCCTTCAAAGAGCAAAGCATACACTATCTTCGTCTTCGACTCATTAAATACAGTAATAAAGGTATCAAAGCAGCTTAAGGGCTTCTACAACAGTACCAATACACTTTATAAAAATCCTTCTGACAACAGATTTTATCTTATAGCTCAGAGTGATGAGAACAGTGACGGAGAATTTAAGAGAGCCTGTGGTATATTTGCAGAGTTTGGTTCATATTATAAGTCAAATTACGCTTTCAGATATCATATGGCAGAACACTTCAAGGTCATAGTAAAGGAAAATGCAGTGCAGACACTTGCTACACTGTGATCATAGACGGCATATTTATAGCCTTTTAAATCAAAAACAATTAAGCTAAAAAAGCTGGTATCATTTGATCATTTGATACCAGCTTTTTTATATAAAGTTGCAATGCACTGATCACAGATCCGTGTTCAGAAAGATCTGCATCTGAAAATATATTATCTCTATATTATCTCTACATCGTCATTCTCAATTATGGCCATAGGATTAATATACAGAACCTCGTTCATATAGTCGAAGCCGCATTTACGTTCAATGTATTCCGCACACTCCTTCATAAGAGGTGCCTTGTCATCACAATCATGGGCATCTGTGGCAATGAAATGAACCATCTCGTTCTTCACCAGCTTTCTGGCAAAGTTTCGGATGTCATGTCCATTTTCCCCCATTACCGAACCGGAATCCACCTGAATATAAGCGCCAAGCTTTATAAGATCCTCAACCATGTCCTCATCCTCGTCAAGACAACTGTAGGTCTCAACATGGGACACTATAGGAATGTAACCATCCATGGAAATGTCTCTTATAGCTTCTGCTATTGTTTCGTAATCTATATCAACCGGAAATTCAAGCATTACATATCTGCTCTTGGCAAGTGAGGATATCTCGCCTGACACGATCTTCTCGTGGGCGTCGTTATCATAAAAGATCTCCCTGCCGAAATAAAGCCTGAGATCAGGACTTATCTTGGCAGCCTCGTTCTTCACCCTCTCAAACACAGCCTTAAGCTTATCCATATCGGTTTCCTTATACTGGCGTCTGTAATCAGGTGTTGCGATTATTGTTCTTATGCCTTCCTCATATGCAATCTTTAACATTCCTATTGAAGTTCTTAAATCTGTAGCTCCATCATCCAAACCAGGAAGAATGTGGCAATTAATATCTACATAACCACTACTTCGCCCGGGAGGATTAGCTCCTTCGTTAATCATATGTTCCTCCATATTTATTTTAATTGTATTTATGATAATCCTGTTACAGATTACTCACCCTTCTTCTCAAGGTAATCATTTATCTCGTCCTCAAGCTCCTTAGGGTCAAGTCCGTGAACTGCTGCTGCCTCCTCAAGAGTCTCTCCTGCTGCTGCCATGCAGTTGACACAGTGCATACCTGCTGCCATAAGGATCGCGGCATTGCCCGGATCGATGGAAATAATATCATTTATAAGCATATCGCTGCTTATCTTCTTAGCCATTTTTATTCCTCCTGTAATGTGTATTGTCATTTAATACATATCTATTATGTGTACCATCTGCAGGTCTATGCGTAAGACCTCACACAAACCGGAAAATCTCACCATAAACACCCCAATATTATATTATAGAAATGCCCCAATGTCCAGCCATTAATGTGACATTGGGGCTTATTATGCCTTTTGATCATATTGTCTCAGTTTGCATTAGAGCATACCCTCTTTTATAATGTCATGATCCCTCAGCACTTTCTCTATAACCGTTCCCTGGATTTTCTTCAGTATCGGCTTCTTAAGCTTATTTAATGGTCCAAGGTTTATCTCAAGAGGTGACTTGCCGTCCATAAGCTTCACGCTGCTGTCAAGCAGCTCCCTTATATCATAAACGCTGCCCCATACCTCAGGCACACCTCTGTCTACTCCTAAGAGTCCGTATACGGCCTCCATGGCAGTTCTTACGGAATATTCTGTGGTAAATACTGTATCACGAGGTGTATCTGCAAATTGTCCGAGGAATGCGAAGTTAGTACATCCGTCAGGTATTACATCCGGTCTGTCCCCCTTGGCTCTTGGCATGAAGAATGCTGTGATATAAGGCATCATTGTAGGGACACATACTGCACTGTTCGTCGCAAGCTCCTCGATCTGCTCCTCCGATACTCCAAGATGGTACAACCACTCCTCTGTGATCTCCTTACCTGTACAATCCTTCATAGGCTTCTTGATATAATCTCCCGGAACATCTGTGAAGAGGCCATAAACCCATACACAGACCTTATCCTTGTCCTGCTTCTTGAACTGTCCCTGTCTGTTTATCGTCCAGCTAAGAAGCCAGCTTGAATCCTGACAGCTTACTATACCACCGGTAACAACCTTGCCTGTTCTCGGATCACGCTTACAGATGTCTATTATATATGGAATGATCTTGTCATCCAGTGTTGTAACTGTTGCCGACTCCCAGTTGGTCTTTGAAACGTCTGAACAGAACTTCTCAGGGTGTCCAAATGAAGGATCCTGGGCGGCAATATTCTTCCACAGACTCCAACATCCACTGGTTCTTACCTCTGCGTCACCATTTGGTGCATGGTTCTGATCTCCGTAGATAGTACCCTCTGTACAGCTTCCGTTGGTAACAAATACCAGATCATTCTCTGTAAGGGATATACCCTTCTCAACGCCATTCACCTTACACTCTATAGTCTTGGCGATCTTCTTGCCATCTTTAATATCAAAGATAACATTTGTCACCTCTGTATTATACTGGAAGGTCACTCCGGCAGCCTCAAGATACTTCACCATAGGAAGGATCAGTGACTCGTATTGATTATACTTGGTGAACTTAAGAGCTGAGAAATCAGGAAGTCCTGCAATATGATGTATGAACCTTTGGAAATAAAGCTTCATCTCAAGGGCACTGTGCCAGTTCTCAAATGCGAACATTGTCCTCCAGTACAGCCAGAAGGTAGAATTGAACACCTCTTCGTCAAATACATCCTCTATGGTCTTGTCGTAAAGATCCTCATCCTTTGTCATGAACAGCTTCATGATCTCCATACAGCCCTTCTGGCTCAGGTTAAACTTTCCGTCTGTGTGGGCGTCCTCACCACGATTGACCGTTGCCCTGCACAGTGAGTAGTTAGGATCTTCCTTGTTCAGCCAGTAGTATTCATCAAGCACTGAAACTCCCGGAGTCTCTATTGATGGTATGCTTCTGAAGAGATCCCACAGACATTCGAAATGGTTCTCCATCTCACGTCCGCCTCTCATGATATATCCTCTTGTAGGATCAAATATTCCATCACATGCACCACCGGCTATATCCATTGCCTCAAGGATATGGATATGTGATCCCGGCATTTGACCATCACGGACAAGGAAACAAGCTGCTGCAAGGGAAGCAAGTCCACTTCCTACGATATATGCATGTTTGTCATCCACGCCCTCAGGCTTTCTCGGTCTTGCAAACGCCTCGTAGTTACCTTTGGTGTAATATATTCCTTTGCTGTTCTTCTCATGCTTTCCAAATTCTGTATTTCTGTATTCCTTCTTTTCTGCCGCCTGCTTTTCCTTCTGTTCCTTAACCTTCTTCTGGTTCTTTGCCGCAAGTGCTGTTACACCTACTCCTGCTGCAGCAACTGCTGCTATCTTTAATCCTAAATTTTTCTTTGCCATAATGATCTGCCCCTTTCGTTTATTTTTATCATACTCATATATTATCTTGCCCAATTTTATTTGTATATTTACAGGAAAAGCGGAATGATAAAATTTTTATCATTCCGCCTGTTTTGTAAAGTTTCTATATGTAATCTTTTCTTGTAAAGATATTCTATTACGATCTTTCTGCAGATCCCGACCCGTTAAATATTTCTGTAAGATCTTCTTTTACTGTTCCTCAAAGTTCCTTATGGAATTTGCTATATTTCCACGAAGAGTCTTGCTAAGCTGTTCAACAATACGCTGATAATCCTCCTTCATACCCCTGTCTATCCAGTTTAGCATGATCCCAACAAAGCCGTATTTATAGAAGTCCGCAATAAACTGTTTGCCCTCCTCAGGAATATTATCGCCCACACACTTCTCCTCAACTACATCGGCAATAAGCTGATATGACAGCTTATACAGATAATTCTCAATCTTCTCCTTGCTGACAGAATGGTAGATGTTCATGATAAAGGGCTTATTCTCAATAACTGCCTCAAATACCTGGCTCATGCCCTCCTGCCATGTATCATAGGTCTTCTTGTCCTTTAATGCCTGCTTGCCATCCTCTATGCACACCCACTCAGCCAGATCATATATATCCTGAAAATGGTAATAAAATGCCATTCTGCTTATACCGCAATCCTCTGTGATATCCGCTATGGTTATCTTGTCAAAGGGCTTTTCCTTAAGAAGCTTTTTAAGAGAATTCTCAAGAGCCTTCTTGGTCATATTGGCCATTTTATCACCTCCATTTATTGGCACAGCTCATAAAGTAATGACGTGCGTTCTCTTTTTTATGTATCGTTTGACACGATCAATATCTCTGCCTACACTTTATTTTATCTTAAAAAGCTGTATTTACGCAACCTTCTTCTAAGTCTCTTTCTCTTTTTGCCATCCCCGAAATAGCCGCTAAGCTTCTCAACCATAAGCGTAAGATATCTGAACAATGACTCCGCTGCGAATGCAAATACCACCATAAGCAGGAAACAGATATTGGACAATGACTCTATGGCAAATAACTTTCCCAGGAATATTCCGCAGAACAGAAGTCCCACCACATTTATCGCCAATATGCCGTACCTGAACTTGTTAAACGGATGGCTCAGCTTGATTATGATCATAAATCCCACAACCGCAAGAAGCATGGTACAGGCTGTGGCAATATCTTCGCCCGGCAGTGAGAATACTTTACCACATATAACCAGTGCCCCCACCGAAAGAACATCCGTAAGTCCCGCCGGAAGTGCCCGGAGCATGACATTCACCATGAAATTGCCCTCGATACGGTTTTTGTTAGGCTCAAGAGCCAGCAAAAAACCAGGGAAACCTATGGTAAACATGCTTATCAGAGATATCTGTGCCGGTTCAAGTGGATATGTAATTGCAAATATTGCTGAGAATATAGCCATACACAGTGAGAAGATGTTCTTCACAAGGAAAAGGCTGGCAGACCTCTGGATATTATTTACCACCTGTCTTCCCTCAAATACCACATAAGGCATACGTCCAAAATCCGAATCAAGAAGCACCGTCTGGGCTGCCTGAGTTGCCGCCTCACTGCCTGACGCCATGGCGATACTGCAATCTGCATCCTTCATGGCAAGGATATCATTTACACCGTCTCCTGTCATGGCAACCGTGTGCTTCTTTCTCTGAAGTGCCCTGACTATAAGCTGCTTCTGTTTCGGAGTAACTCGTCCGAATACTGTGTACTTGTCCACAGCCTCACTTATGTCGTCCTGAGACTCCAGGGTGGAAGCGTCCACATAGTTCTCCGCTCCGTCTATGCCGGCTCTTCTTGCCACCTCAGAAACAGTGGCAGGATTATCTCCCGATATAACCTTAATGGCAACACCCTGCTCCTTGAAATACCTGAAGGTGCTCACTGCATTTTCCCTGATAGGGTTTGAAAGCACAATATAACCCACAGGCGTAACAGCTTTATCGAAATTTTTATAGGCAACTTGGTCAGTGTTTTTCTTTTCTTGTTTTGCAGAATTTCTCTCTGCCAGAAGGAGGACTCTGTAGCCCTTTTTCTGGTATGTCTCGATCTCCTCCGATATGCTGTCATATTCATCCTTCATGACAAATTCCGGTGCACCCAGCATGTAGTCTCCCTCAAGAAAGGAAACCTTGCTGTATTTATTTGCCGAGGTGAATGGCTCTGTGGCAACCACAGTCCTGCCGCTCTTATCTATCTTATTTTCCTTTATATAATCCCTGATGGCCTCCATGGTGGCGTTATTATCTGCAATAACCGCAGAATAATCCGCAAGCAGCCTTCCAAAGGTATCCACGTTCATCTTGTCATCTGAACATCTTCCGCTGATCACCAGCTCCGTCACCTGCATACCCGGCTCTGTTATGGTTCCGGTCTTATCAACGCACAGCACATCAACTCTCGCAAGAGTCTCAATACTCTTCATGTCGTGGAGGAGCACCTGCTTCTTGGCAAGCCTTATGGTACTCAGTGCCAATGCAACAGTAGTGAGAAGGTATAATCCCTCCGGTATCATTCCAAGTACTGCCGCAACCATTGACACCACGCTCTTGGCAAATGTCTCGTGGTTCACCCAATACGCCTGCCAGAACAATATGACACCCACTGGGATTATGATTATTCCTACCCATTTTACCAGCTTGTTGATGTACCTTATCATCTCAGACTGCTCACCGTCTCCCATTGCCTTCGCCTGGGCAGTAAGCTTTGATATGTAGGATTCATTTCCAACCTTGTCAAGTCTGGCATAGCACTGTCCCGAAACCACAAAGCTTCCTGACATGAGCTTGTCTCCCTGCTCCTTTTTTATCTCATCAGCCTCACCGGTAAGAAGTGATTCATTTACAGATATGCTGCCGCCTATAACTGTAGCGTCGGCACAGATCTGGTTTCCGGCACTTAGTATCACCACATCATCTTTAACCAGTGCTTCGGAATCTATACGGCCCTGCTTACCCGCTCTCACCACAACCGAATGCGGGGCGTTAAGCATGTTCATCTTATCAAGAGTCTTCTTCGCCCGAAGCTCCTGATATATTCCGATAACCGTATTTCCTATGATTATTGGCAGAAACGTCAGATTTCTGTAAGAGCTCACTATACAAAGAAGCACCGCCAGTATGAGGAATATCAGGTTGAAATATGTAAATACATTTGACTTGATGATCTGCCCCACTGTTTTCTCTGTTGTTATATCTGTATGATTGGTAAGCCCTGCCTCCGTCCGTTCACGAACCTCCGCCATGGTAAGCCCCGTGGGGGCAGACTGCATATCTATATTATCCAAATTAAACACCTCTTCTTTCGTAATCCACATGCAGACTTTATATGGAATATTACCACACACCCTGCAAATTTCTTATGCGGATAACATTAATTTTTTTATCCGAACATCATACCTGCCTTTCATTATAGATGCATTTGGCTGACATATTCAAGGCAATAAAAAGACATTTCACAATTCTTTTATAAAGCTTTAGGTTTTCTTAAGGTATTTGCCGCAATATGTTTACATTTTTCATTTATGGCAAATGTTGGTACAAATATAATATTTTAATGAAAAATATTATTATTACTTGAATAGTGTCCGTTTTTGTTTTAAAATACACATATGATTAATAATTACTTTACAAGGAGGACACTAATATGGCATTCGTTATTGGCGATTCATGTATCGGCTGCGGTTCATGCGCAGGTTCATGTCCAGTAGGCGCTATCTCAGAGAACGGTGGAGTATTCGTTATAGATGGTTCACAGTGCATCTCATGTGGTGCTTGTGCAGGTTCATGCCCAGTAGGCACAATCTCAGAGGAGTAATATTGGCATATTAAGTTAATATACTTACAGAAAAAAAGAAGTGCAGATGCACTTCTTTTTTTGTCCCCCTATCTTCATCAATACTGCACATATGTGTACAATATATTATTTCCAAGGCTCATCTTAGACTCATAAGCCTTTCTGCTCACCTTAACCTCATCATTTATGACAGGATCATAATATCTTATGGATTCTTCATTGTAGCTTACCACAAGAACATATCTTCCGTCATCGATCCTACTGATTACCGGTATGCCGTCACTGACGTATCCTACAAGAAGCTTAAGGCTGAGTCCTGTAATATCTACGCCTGAGGATTTGCCCAGGCTTGTAAGAGCCTCCACCGGATCGGTATAATCAGCCAGTTCATCATAGGTAATGTCAACTCCCTGATAATTAAGTACCATGTACAGGCAATCCTGAAGGGACGCTGCAACGGAACCTGAGCTATAATGGAATATTGCCGACGCAATGGTATTGTATTCCTTGGCATCAGACTGTCTGTATATGATGGACCCGTCATTTTCAACTACTATTCCACTATTATCTATAGCATAATTGATGGCGTCTCCAGCCACATCAAATTCTCCCGATACACCTGAACCTGTGAATACCGTGTACAAGGATTTATTCTCAAACTGGGTATTCATATAGATTCCATCGTCATTCTTCTTGTTCTTGGTAATAAGAAGCTTCGGTACATACGACAGGTAAATATTTGCCGGTGGTGTGAAATACATCTTGTCAATGCCCTCTGTGGAAGTCTTTAGTACCGTTGAAACAAACTGCTTAAGTTCATCATTCTTATAGGTAATGAAATCGTCATCATACTGCACGAACTCGCTGCCGATCTTCTGGGCACGGATAAGGTATATAAGATCTGTCTCGATCAGGACATTTGCAATGTAATAGCCCTTGTTGTAATCCTTAAGCTGCTTGCCGTCCCTGTCCACAATGGTTATGGACTTTGATGGTATGCTCTTTCTTGCGGCATAGTCAAGAGCGGCACTGTCAAATGAGGAGACCTTGACGGTATATGAGCTGTCGGATACATCGCCGGTTCCGTAGATGAAATCCGTGTCCTTAAAACCATAGCCTATGAGACACTCACCGCTTCCCGCATTCTCGGTAACAGTTGTCTCCGTGTCCAGTCTTGCAACATTTATCATGTCGTTGTCCACCTGGTTATTGGAACCGCAGTATGCAATAACGCTCATATCATCCGACACATACACCTTGTCCATGGAAATCCCCGACACATATGTTGACGCCTTCTTGTCATTTACATCTATACAGTTCACCTGGTCACCCAGCATATAGTAAAATCTCTGTCCATTAAAATAAGTGAGCCTTGAGGTCTGAAGCTTCATGGAGCTATATGGAACATTTGTCTCTACAAATATCAGCTCACTGAGTTCCTGCTCTGCTGCCATATATTTGTAAAGAGCAACTCCCAGCTTACCCTCATGCTTTCCACGGTTCATATATCCGTACACTGAGAAATACATATTGCCGTCATCATCAAGGGATATGATATTTATATCATGGTTATCATAGGTATTTCTGTTGTTCTCCACATCATCAAGCCAGAAGCCGAATACATGGGTGATCTGGTTCTCCCTGTAATTGTAGTACCACAGCTGCTGATTTCTGACAAATGCCACCTTCCTGCTCTTGTCACTGGACTTGTATTTCACCTTACCTGAAGACACAACTCCGATCTCATAGAGATTGTTCTTGGCATCCACGTCCGCCCTGTCGAATATCTCATCCACATATCTGTCGAAATTAAGCATGGTGATCTCGCCGTCAGCATAGCTTAAGGTGTAATCCTCCTCAACAGAATAATAGTTGTGGCTGTCACCTACTACATCCGCTATGGTGTACTTAAACTGCACCACTGCGTAATTATTTGAAATTTCCTTGATAGTCGGATAAATGGTGGATACCTTTGTAGGATCCAGGCCATACCAGGTGAGCTGTGAGTATGATGAAGCAAGGGTGGAATGGGCAAACGATCCCTCATCCAGCTTCTTGTTCTTGTTCCTTGACTTGTAATATGCCGAGTAGGTATTTATCACCGAGTCATCCTCGTAAGCTGTAAAGTCAAAGCTTGCGTCGTTGAAATCTCTGGCTGCATGGAGCATGGCATCCACATGATAATCTGTGCCAAGGACTATTCTCGTATAGTATCTGGCGTAATGCTCATCATCAGCCATTGCCTTGACAATGAGCATATACTCCACATCTGCCTTAATGTCCATCCTGATATCTATCTGAATATCATTGAAGCCTCTCTCGTCAGTCTGATACTCCAGATCTCCATTCTCCACAAGGGAGCTTCCGTCAAGGGTTCTTACCTCATAGGCGTACTTCTTCGCATATCCTGTATCATCCTGGACTACAAGTTTTATCTGCTTATTCTCATCTATAGGAGTGATGGAATCCCTGAGAAGTGTTGTATCCACATCACAGGTATATCCATGCATGACATTTATGTTCTGATCTCCGTAATTTATATATATTAATGGCAGTGTTGAATCTTCCATCTCAATGGCAAGATTGCTGTATGCCCTGTTTTCGTATTTATTTACAAAGAACATAGTTATGACCACCACCACGATCATAACTATTGCCTTAATAATTATATTCTTAATCGTATTCAATTAGTAAAACCTTCTTCTCCTGTTTCTATATCTTTCACGTCTGCAATAAAATTCGTTACACAAAAGTGCCTCTATTATCTGTCTTAAAGGACAGTCAACACAGCCTCTGCGTCTTCTTACATACGGGGGATCATTGTGCTCCGGATATCTTGGATAACCACCCGGATACCCCGGATTTCTGCCATGGTGCCATGAGGCAGATGCCTCCATATCATAATCGGGACCGGACGCCATATCGACAGAAACATCTGTACCGGAATCCGCCATGCTCTCAGACTGTGACATTTCTCCATCTGAGTATGCCCAATCATCGTCATCTACATCAAGCTTATTGTAGATGTCCCTAGCTATGCCCCGCACCACTTCCCTGTCAGGATACTCAGCGAACATCGGACTTCCCTCATACTCCAGCTTGTCACATTCGTCCTCGATATATCCGTTTATCTCACTTATCCTCTGGGGATACAGCTCCTTAAGGTACTTTCTGTCCCTTTCATTTTCAAGGAGTCCGTCATCAATCCCCGCCGGAAGCAGAAGTCCCGACAGTCCCTGTCTCATCTTATATATATTTCCACTATTTATCAAGTCCTTAATCTCACTGTTTTGGGATTCAAAGGACAAATACTTAAATTCTTCGCTCATACAAATCTCCCTATCTGCACCTTTATTATCTATATATGCAAATAGGGAGATCCATGTGAAATATTCTTATACTACTTATCTCCAAATGAAATGCCTAAGGTTCTTGCCTCTGAAATTATATCATCATCCGGTGAAACGTACTTTAACTTGCCTGCTGACTCTGAAAGAGGAATGGCTGTAACCTGATTGCCCTTGTATACAACAAGCTTGCCATAATCCTTCTCCTTGATGAGCTGTGCAGCCTTTGCACCAAATCTTGAAGAGATGACTCTGTCGTAAGCGTCCGGGCTTCCACCTCTCTGGGTATGTCCCGGGATTGCTATTCTGATATCCTGATCTGTAAATGCCTTGAGCTTGTCCGCCAACTCGTAAGCAACAGATGGATAAGGTGAATTAGCTATAGCTTCCTTACGCTTCTTCTTAGGCAGCTCTGCAACCTCCTTGGATATTGCTCCCTCTGCCACTGCAAGGATAGTGAAGCCCTTCTTATTCTTTGTTCTCTTGTCTATGGCCTCATATACCTTCTCGATATCGTAAGGTATCTCAGGAATAAGGATAACATCAGCACCACCTGCAATACCTGCGTGAAGAGTGATCCAGCCTACCTTATGTCCCATAACCTCTACTATGAATATTCTGTTATGAGATGCTGCGGTTGTGTGGATACAGTCAATGGTCTGGGTTGCCACATCTACTGCACTCTGGAAACCAAATGTCATATCTGTTCCCCACAGATCATTGTCTATGGTCTTCGGAAGACCGATGACATTAAGACCTTCCTCGCTTAAAAGATTAGCTGTCTTCTGGGAACCATTTCCACCAAGGACACAGAGACAGTCAAGCTTAAGCTTCTTGTAGGTAGCCTTCATTGCCTTTACCTTATCAATACCGTCCTCTGTAGGCTCCCCCATTAATTTGAATGGCTGTCTTGAGCTTCCAAGGATAGTACCACCCTTTGTGATGATACCCGAGAAATCCACCGGCTTCATCTTGATGTAGTTCTCTCTCATGAGACCCTTGTAGCCCTCAAGGAAACCATAGATCTCTACCTCGTCAAATAACTCATAAAGTCCTTTGGCAACACCCCTCATAGTTGCATTAAGTGCCTGACAATCTCCACCACTTGTTAAAAATCCAACTCTTAACATTCAAAACACCTCTTTCTCTCTTTTTATTCTATAGATATACTCTTCCTTCAAGTGCCCGAAGTAAAGTAACCTCATCTATACATTCCAGATCTCCACCTACAGGAACACCGCTGGCTATACGACTTACCTTAATGCCTGCCGGCTTCACCAATTTGGATATGTACATGGCGGTTGCCTCCCCTTCCGGACCTGAACCCGTAGCTATGATCAGCTCATCAACATCCCCCTGCAGCCGCTTCATGAGTTCTGCAATCTTTATGTCTCCGGGACCGATACCAAGGGCAGGGTTGATAACTCCGTGAAGCACATGATATATACCATCATACTGTCCTGTCCTTTCATATGCCGCCATATCCCTCGGCGTCTCCACCACCATTATTATCCTGTGGTTTCTTCCCGGTGCTCTGCATATAGGACACAGGTCGCTGTCTGTTATGGTATAACAGCAGGAACAGTACTTTATCTTCTTCTTGGCATTGACTATGGCTGACGCCAGAGCCTCCGCCCTCTCCTCCGGCATACTTATAATATGAAATGCCAGTCTCTGGGCAGTCTTGGATCCAACTCCCGGCAGATGTGAAAGCTCTGATATAAGCTTATTTACTTCTCCACCATATATATTCATTAGAAAGGTAATCCTCCCAGTCCTACGCCACCTGAAATCTTAGCCATGCTGTCATTGTAATCCTTATCCTGCTGTCTCAGTGCTTCATTTACCGCTGAGATAACCAGATCCTCAAGAGTCTCAACATCATCAGGATCAACAGCCTCAGGATCGATCTTGATCTCAAGAAGCTCCTTTCTTCCTGAAACCTTAGCTGTCACAACTCCGCCACCTACTGATGACTCATAAACCTTATCCTCAAGCTCCTTTGTGGTCTCCTCCATCTGCTTCTGCATTCTCTGGGCCTGCTTCATAAGATTGTTCATATTTCCAGGCATCATACCTGCGCCAAATCCGCCTCTCTTAGCCATTTGTTCTAATTCCTCCTTGAAAATTCCTTAATATTTATTTTATTGGTATCAGGCATAGATCACCATAAATGTATCTGTGCATGAGCTGACACCATATCAAGCCATGTCAGACCATATCCATACTCTGGATATGTCTATATCTGTATTAAATTATGTCTATATCAAAATTGATCTTGCCAAGATCGTTCTCCTCGGTCTCTCTTCTTGTCTCCGGATTATCATCCACCACCACAAACTCCACCGGAAATGTACGACCTGTAATCTCCGCTATCCTCTCCTTAAACGCCTTCACCTTATCCTTGTCTGTGAAGTATCTGATAGCCGATCTGAATTCATCCTTCTTGAAAAATGTGATCCTTAAGCCCTTATTGTCCGAGGTAAGTCCCACAGTTCCCTGTCTCAGGAAATCCGCAGTGAGTCTTCCCTGCTTATCAAGGACCATATCCCACAGATCTATTATCTGCTTAAGATCATATCTGTCAGCCTCTGGCAGGTTGTTTATCCTGTCCACAAGCTTTTCCTTTCCCGAAGTCCCGGTTCCGGCACCTGATGTTCCGGCTGTGCCATGGATATCCACTCCATTTCCTCCTGCCGGAGCAACTGCTACGCTGCCGCTCTTCAATGCCTCTGCCAGATTTGCCGGAAGCACCGCTCCTGATTCCACCTTCTTCTCAAGGATCCTCAGTCTGTCTATAAGAGCGTCGTAATTTGTCTCCATCTCAGGCTTACACAGCTTTATGACAGCAAGCTCTAAAACAACCCTTTTCTGGGTGGCATTCTTAATATTTGCTGATGCCCCTGCAAATATATTGATATACCTTATAAGTGTCTGCTCATCTATCTGCTCTGCCAGTTCTTCTACTCTTGCAATGTTCTCTGCAGTCATGTCTAACTTCTTATCGCCATCCACAGAAACCTTTATGAGCAGTACATTTCTCAAAAACCATGTAAAATCACTGACAAATCTTGACAGCTCCCTGCCCTGCCATACGGTCTCATCAACTATATCAAGGGCTGCCGATACGTCAAGATCAATTATGGATCGGAGCAGCTTGGCAAATATATCTATATCCACCGCACCTACAGTCTCAAGCACCTTGTCATAAGTAAGTTTCTGTCCCAGATTAAAGGATATACACTGATCCAGGATACTGAGACCATCTCGCATGGAGCCGTCCGCTGCCTTGGCAATATAATCCACGGCTTTTCTGTCAGCCTCTATGTTCTCCCTTGACAGCAGATCCATGAGTCTGTCTGAAATGGTATCAACGGAAATCCTTCTGAAATCATATTTCTGACAACGGGATGAAATAGTTATAGGTATCTTGTGGGCTTCAGTTGTAGCAAGAATGAATATTACATATGATGGTGGCTCCTCAAGAGTCTTAAGCAATGCATTGAAGGCTCCTATAGAAAGCATATGCACCTCATCGATAATATAAACCTTGTACTTTCCCTCTGTGGGAGGATACTGCACCTCTTCCTTTATCTGTCTGATATTATCAACGCCGTTGTTGGACGCTGCATCTATCTCTATGACATTCATAGCTGTTCCTGCGGCTATTGCCTTACAGCTTGCACACTCATTACAAGGACTTCCGTCCACAGGGTGCTCACAGTTCACTGCCTTGGCATACAGCTTGGCTATGGTAGTCTTACCTGTACCTCTGGTTCCGCAAAACAAATATGCATGGCCTATCCTGTCATTGACTATCTGGTTCTTGAGAGTCCTTACAATATGATCCTGACCCTTTACCTCGTCAAATTCCCCAGGTCTCCATTTTCTGTACAATGCCATGTACGACATATCTATCTTCCTCCAAACATTACATAAATGTCATTGCCCCTCACTGTATAATCTGCAACGGCACTACTCCAATTATACTTTAAATGTCGGTTCTAATCAATGAAATCCCATTAATTTCCTTGTATTATTGTGCTTTTTACTTTATAATCCAACATGGGAATTTATTTATCACGAAAATGTTAGGTTCGTTGACATTAGAGACTAATATTTTTCCTGTTTTAAGACATTTTCCAACAAAAAAATACAGGAGGAGAGAAAAAATGTTAGAAAATATCAACACAGTTCTCGGAAAGATCAATGATTTTGTCTGGGGTGTACCGCTTATAGTATTGATCCTTGCAGCCGGCATCTTCCTTACAATCCGTCTTAAGGGAATTCAGGTCACAAAGCTTGGCAAGGGCTTCAAGCTCATGTTCGCCAAGGGGGAGCAGGATGGTCACGGAGAGATCAGCAGCTTTGGTGCTTTATGTACAGCCCTTTCTGCAACCATCGGAACAGGTAATATCGTAGGTGTTGCCACCGCTATTGTTACAGGTGGTCCGGGAGCCCTTTTCTGGATGTGGATCGCAGCACTCTTCGGAACAGCAACAAAGTTCTCAGAGTGTATGCTGGCTGTAAAGTACAGAACTATTGCTGAAGATGGTCATGTTGTAGGTGGTCCTTTCTACTATATTGAAAATGGTATGGGTAAGAACTGGAAGTGGCTTGCAAAGATATTTGCATTCTTTGGTGTGTGTGTAGGTCTCTTCAGTATCGGTACATTTACCCAGGTAAATGGTATCTCAAGTGCCGTTAAGAACTTCTTTGATCCGGACACAAAACATGTAGCTTTCAAATTATTTGGCATCGAGTATTCATGGACTATCGTTATCTCAGGTATCATCCTTACCATATGTGTAGGTCTTGTTATCATCGGTGGACTTAAGAGAATTACAAATGTTGCCCAGGTTATAGTTCCTTTCATGGCTATCCTCTATGTTATAGCTGCATTACTTGTAATAATATTCAATATCGACAAGGTACCGGGAGCTTTCAAAGAAATCATCGAAGGTGCATTCGGTCTTAAGGCTGCTGCCGGCGGTACTCTTGGTGCCATCATAGTTGCCATGCAGAAGGGTATTGCCCGTGGTATCTTCTCAAATGAGGCCGGTCTCGGTAGTGCTCCTATAGCTGCTGCCGCAGCAAAGTCAAATGAACCTGTTGAGCAGGGTCTTGTATCAATGCTCGGTACATTCATCGACACTATCGTTATATGTACTCTTACAGGTCTTACTATTGTTATCGCCGGATCATGGAATATAGGTCTTGAGGGTGTTGCAGTTACTACACATGCATTCCAGACATGTCTTCCATTCCCATCAGTTGTTGCTTCATTATTACTTATGGTATGTCTTGTATTCTTCGCATTCACAACTATGCTTGGTTGGGATTATTACAGTGAGAAGTGTCTTGAGTACCTTACAAATGGTAAGATGAAGGTTGTTAAGTTTTATCGTTGGTTATACATTGCATGTATCTTCATCGGACCTTACATGACTGTTAAGGCTGTATGGACTATCGCTGATATCTTCAATGGTCTTATGGCTCTGCCAAATATCATTGCACTGTTTGCGTTAAATGGTGTTGTTGTGGCTGAGGTTAAGAGCTATGTTGACAGAAAGAAGCAGGGGCAGTTTTTGAAGAATTAAGCAATCCGGATATTGGAACTTTATTGGTTTCCCGGAAGTTCATTGGATAAATTTACGGATGATTAAGTAGGCACATGATATACATATAAAACCTGTTTGCGCCTTCTACTCGGTTTACTCGTCTATTAGTCAGCAGTCGCCCAAACTCGCGTATTTACATACGCTCAGACATGGGCTTTGTGCTGACAACCAGAGTAAACCTCGTAACGAAGTGCTCACAATGGTTTTAATGTATATCATTGTGCCTTATTATTTTTTCAAGAAATTTTTGATCATAGTAATTTAGATAACTATAGTTTGGAAATCAATTTAATTGTCAGATATATAATGCTATTCAGAATTAACAGCCATATTTTGTCTGCCTTTAAAATTTTTTCAAAAAAGATTAAACCGTCTTCAGTCCTTTATTTATAATGGGTGAAGGCGGTTTTTATCAACTCGTTCTGTCCTATAGCTCAGTTAGATTTATTTTTTGAAAATATGGTTCTTAGCTTTGGTTGATCTACGTAGTCGTGGATAAGCAGGTTGCAGAGGCAGGTATTTTTTAAGAGGTTCTCGTCAGAGTCTCCGTATATGCCTACTATGAAGGCTGCTCCTGCGGCGGCAGCGGCTTTTACTCCGGATGGTCCGTCTTCTATTACCATTGTTTCCTCCGGTGCTGCACCAATTCTTTCCATGGCTCTTATATACATATCCGGTGCCGGTTTTGCTGCCATGGTTCCATCGTCATAGGCTGCCTTTGACTTATCAAACCAGCGGTCAAGCTTAAACTGTTCAAAGTAAAAGTCAAGATTTGTAAGGTTGGAGCCTGTAGCGATATTTATGTTTATACCTTTTTCTTTTATATAGTCAAGGTACTCTTCAAGTCCGTCCACCAGCTTGAAATTCTCGGTGTCCTTTACATACAGGTCACGATATGCTGCTTCCTTTTCCTCTGTCAGCTCAAGTATACGCTCATCGGAAAGCGTACCCTTACCCATGAGATATTCCAGGATATCCCTGTTGGTATGCCCCAGTACATGGTGCTGAAACTCTTCTGTTGTAAGTATCCTGCCTGCCAGTTTATCTGAGTATTCCTTCCATGCTATTTCGTGGTATTTTCCATCAAAAATCATAGTTCCATTCAAGTCAAATATAATGTTCTTTATCATCTGTGCATTTCCTTTTTTGTATTATTTTCCTGTTACATGTATACGATGATCGGTATTATCACCGCAACAAATATAATTCCAAGAACCAGAGTAACTATGTTGCCCTTTCTGTTATTTGCATCAAGAAATTCCTCCGGATTTAATGGATTGATCATTATGGGATAATAATTTCCCACCTGATAATCGTTCATGTTTGTATACACATTATTCCGGACAGTGTATTCCCTTCCATTATAGTAGACGCTGTAGACAGGCATATGCACCCGCTTTGTCCTCCGTCCTTTTCCGCCCTGAGTCCAACGGGTCTCCACGCTGATACATTTAGCCTGGACTTCCATTGTGCACACCCGCTTAAGATGTCTTATTTCTGAGGTAGCACTGATTATCATCAAAACTCCTGTCACCGGGAATATTCCTGCCAACAGGTAAGGAGCCGCCTCGTAGATCATTTGTGCAGCATTTTGCATATCTATGTACATGATCACGCCACATATGATAAGTGCAATGCCCACCAATGGAAACAGCAGGATGATCGCCGGAAATGGGCGTTTCTTTATACTGCCCACAACTCCCATAATTCCAAACACAAGGAAATATTGTCCTATCAGTGCCAGCATAAGTCCTGTTCCGCCATCAAGCTTTGAACATACCATCATGCCAAAGAGCGAACCCATAAACCATACAATGAACACAATGCTTATTATTATTTTCGCTACAGTTGTCCCATTTTCATTCTTCCCCATAATGTCACCCCTATTTCTAATACTCTATCCCTTTTCTTGCCTGTATCCCACAGTCGAATGGATGTCGCAGCTTCTTCATTTCTGTTATGTAGTCTGCATTTTCAAGAATAAACCTGTCAGGTTCCCTGCCTGTAAGTACAAGCTCTATCCGGGACAGGCTTTCTTCTCCGCTATCACCGCTTCTTCCGTTATATAACGCCTTCATTTTCCCAACCAGATCCTTAAACAGACTTACATCAATAAGTCCCCAGTTTAATGGATAGGTTATCTCATCAAGAACCACCATCAGACCGACAGCCCCACTGCCGTTCACTGATATGTTTCCGGTATTGTTCAAGCCGTCAAATCTGCGGATTATATTCCTGATAATTGCATTATGTATCTCCGTGATCTCCTCCTTATCCCGGTCGGTCATAGCATTAAAAAAAGGAAATTCTCTTTCACATCTATAGATCTCCACCTGTGAAAGCTCTTTCAATACCTCAAGCTCCCCTGTCTCCCCTCCTTTCATAAACTGGCAGAACATAACCCTATAACCTGAACCGACAGCACGAACTGCCTGCCCCACTGCCGCTGTGGTTTTTCCCTTACCGTCACCTGTGTATAACTGTATCATTTTCACTCACCCGCTCTCTTCATATACAAAAGAGTATATGTATCATCCGCTTCATCATACTATGGTGTTCTTTCTTTGCTTTCTTATTTCTTCATGTATTATTTGCCGCCTTCGTTTTTAAATATCTGTCTGATACCATAAGAACCGCCCGGTATGCCATTGTTCTTCGACATACTATTGATTTTAGGTATACTGCTGATCTTCTGTATGCTGTTTGGCTGCTCTGAACCGGAAGCCTCCCGGAACATACAGTTGACATTCCCACAATTTGTACATATACGGCACGCGTCTGCCTTCTGTTCCTGATCTGACACCGGAAGCAGGAACAGCACGCTCTTAAGTGGCTTTAACATCATTTCATCATTTATCAAAACGCCTGTACCGGTGAAGTTCTCCATAAGCCTTGCCATCATATCTACAGGATAGGTGTCTCCAAGGAAGTCAAGCTTTGTGCCCCATTTGCAGTATTTTGTCTGGATATGTTTAACCAGTTGTTCATAGCTCCGGGTCATAAATTCAAGCCCTATGCAGTCCAGCATGTATGCCTCCAGGAGGCAGTTGTTCTCTGCATAGAGGTCAACCAGTTTGTCAAAGGCTGACCCCAATGTCACAAGACATACAGCGTATTCATCATATGTGATTTCGGTGTCTGCCTTTTTCCATACATAATAACAGGCCGAGGAAACCAGGGGCAGGGATATATCACATAAGCTTGCAACCTTAACTGTATTTTCCCCTCCAAAATGATATTTCCTGATTATTTTATTTGTAAATTCCTTGTCTGTCTTTAACTGAGGTATGAACTCCTCCATAGTAAGCTCCTTTCACCTGTATGTGATACGGGCATTTTCCTTCGTGATCCGGTCAGGAAATGATCCATCGTATTCCCATCGCCATACGCTCCACCACATTTGCAAAATGTCCTCCGTCATTCCATTCAAATATAACATTGCCCACATTTATATCACTCCGCAGCTTCTCGTACTCTGCCTCCGTGATCTCCCCAACTCTCTTCATAAGGTGATTGGCAGTTTTCGGCTCCTTCTTCCCAAGGCTTAAATACACATCTGCCTTCTGGTTCAATTCTGTCTGCTGCAGATATTCCTCAACCCCCGGATACCACAGGGAACCGGAACAGCTCACTGCTCCGTCAAACAATCCGCTTTCATATAGTGCCCAAAGGGAAAATAATCCTGCCAGGGAATACCCGGCAATATATAGCTGCCTGTGATTTGGAAAGTGATGCTTTATCTCCGGAAGTATCTTCTCCCGGATATCGTCCAGTAATTCTCTCCCTTTTCCTGCAAATTTCCTGTCCTTCATACCCGCGTCAGCACTCCATGGAGTGAGCCAGCTATCCCAATCCTTCACAAGAAGCTCGCAGAAATCAAACTTCACATCTGACATGCGGCACACCTGCCTGTAAACATTCTGTGCTTCATCCGACAGACAGGTGTTTGAAATATACAACACAACCTGGGCTGCGTCTTCATTTGTCAATATATTCAATCTATAGTCTGCTTCACAAAACATATGCTCCCCCTGCATTATATCAACGACTTGTCTTTTCAAATTCTACTTTCAGATTATATTTTTAGTATACAATCCTATGAAAAACTGAATACATTCAAGCCGATTTCCTCGTCATAAATCCTGTCGACGGTTCCTTCTATCACGTCTATTACCATCTCACAGACTGCACTTACAATGGCTTTGTTCAGGTGACCGCCAAACACCTCCCCCTTGTCATTTCCGGCGCTCATGTGGATATGGGTGTAAAATTCACCATTCATGGTATTTATGGTTCCTGTCAGGGAAACAATTTCATAGCTGCCCTTGAATTCATTTGCATAATACTTTTTCTCGTCCACCTTATAGACGCCTACAGTGAACTCACTTGTGGCACCTAAGGCATTGATATTCGCCAGTTTTATGTTTTCTTTTAATGCTATTTCTTCTATCTTCTCAAGGATTTCCTCGCCCTTGTCAATCCTCGCCACTATTTTATTTGCAAATCTTCTGTATTCCATTCCATGTTCCTCCTGATCATCTTTTTATAGCCATTGTCAGCTTTGGTATTACTTGCTTTGCTCTTGGTTATATCATCCTGTGTCGTCCCCAATTATGTTTATTTTCCCCTAAAATCCCACCTGCGTCAACAGGTCTTGATCTTATTTTTTATAATTGTCATCTAGACTGCCAGCTCGATGAACAAAAAAGAGAAGTGACCTCTTAAAGAGACCACTCCCCTTTTCTTTATATTATTGCTTTAATGTAACTTCGTCAGCTTATTCAAGGTATTACTTCACAACACCATTAACTATCTTATAGTTCTTTGTGCCAATCTTAATTGTACCTGTGAATTTATTTGCCCATGAACCGGCCTTCACATAATACTGAGTTTTACCTGAACCATCTGCCTTCTTGGCAATACATGTATCCTTGGTATACGCTCCGTTCTTCACATAATACCATGTTGCACCTGAGCCATCTGCCTTCTTGGCAATACCTGTAGCCTTTGTGAACACTCCATTCTTTACATAGAACCATGTTGCACTTGAGCCGTCAGCCTTTTTGGTTATACCTGATGCCTTTGTATATACTCCGTTCTTCACATAGTACCATACATTACTTGAACCATCAGCTTTCTTAGCTATACCATCTGTTCTTGTAAGAACACCATTCTTTACGTAGTACCAGTTGCCTTTTCCTGTAACCTGCTTCGTAATTCCTGATGCCTTAGTGAACTTTCCTGCTTTTACATAATACCAGTCAGACTTACCATTGATCACACCCTTGACTACACCGGTATATGTTTCAACAAGCTTCTGATCTTTGTAATAGCCCCACTGACCATTTACCCTGGCAAATCCATCAGCAATGTCTCCACATACACATACGCCATCCTTGTGATCATGTTCTACTGTAATTGTTATTTCTATTCCTGTAACAATTTCATACTTATCTGTATCTGTCGGTGTGTACTTAAGTGTCACCTTGCTTATACCAGGTGCAAGCTCAAGTCCTGGCTCCTCAAAGCTAAAGCCCTCCGGAAGAGTAATATCAGCAAGGGTCTGTCCGCAATGTATAGTCTGGTTTTCCGGAACCTCATACTCCGGAATTTCCTTTTCAGCCTTTACTTCCTCAAGAGAAATATCATCAATGCATACTACATGCTGATCTGTGATCTCTCTGTCAACCTTACCTAAACAGATACTTAAAAATGCGGAAGGATCTGTATCTTCATTCATTGTAAATACATCTTCAATCTCTGTATACTCACTTGTAAGTGATATTACATTGTCATTTGAGTATACCGGCCATCCAAGCTTTTCTCCGCCCTGCATTACTACACGGATATCACGGTCAACAGATGACTTGGCCTTTAACTTAAATCTGTATTTCTTACCTGCTTCAAGTTTAACATCTTCCTGCTTAACCTGAATCTTCCAATCTGCATCACCGGTCTTATCGATTGTAAGACTCAGTGCATTATCTTCCTTTATGCTATCTACAACATGGCTTGCCTTGGCTGATGAATCAACATATATCGTATAGCCTGTTTCACCATCGTTAAATGAGCCATTCTTGATCATGGCATTCTCAACCATCTTTACATTGTCAAGATAATATGTACCTGCAGCATCGAATGTGAATGACACAGACTTGTCACTGAATTCTGTTGTTGATGGTATCTCAAATCTATAAGTCTTCTTATCACCCTTAACAACATCTGCTTCACACTCTACACCGGCAATAACAGCCTTTACTGTAGTATCTGTATCCGACTCAAGGTCAAAGCTGAAGAGATATGGAGTTCCTTCATTAAATGTCATGTCGTCCTGTGAAAGGAACACATACTCAGAAGCCGCCTCAGGAATTACCGCCTTAAATCTTCTGCCATCCTTATAATCTGTTACACTTACACTTGAACCTTCTGACTTAGCTATATCCCAATATCCTAAATGTCCTGTTCCTTCCTGGAAACCACCATTATAGACATAGTTACCATTTGCAAGGACTGTCTTCTCTTCCTTCTCATTAGGATCAGGATCAGCAATCTTCTCAATACGCACGTTCTTAAGCTTGATCTGTGCATTTGAACCTGTCGCTCCCATATTATACTCAAGACGTCCATTTGCATCTGAATCAGACTTCATCTTAAATTCATACTCATAATGATTATACTCTGTATCAAGAGCAACCTCTGCACCGGTTCCGTTCATATAATTAATATATCCGTGATCAGGTGCCTTTATATCAACATGCATTGTTCTGGCTTCTGCTGCGCATGCATCAAATGAAACTTTGTATGTTGCGCCCTTAAGTAATGGCACACCAGCCTGCACAAGCTGTACACTGTAATCAACAGTTCCCTCATTTGTTGTATCAATGTTAATCTCATTGCCAGAAATTGTTGCTGCTGCCTCACCACCAAGCGCAGTAAGGAACTTCCAGTCTGTATCATCTGTAAGATCTTCTTCCACTGAAAAATCCCCATTATTAACATAGTTTCCTGTCACATCCGGATCACGAAGTTCCACATTATTCTCCGGCTTCTGCACATTCTCATCATAGCTGTCCTTCTGATAAACCTTCACATAATCAATCACATATGGATTATTATCAAAGTTTGTTGTGTCATCAGGATTTCCAACCCAGCTTCCACCTACTGCAAGATTTAAGATAATATAAAAAGGCTGATCAAATGGTGCAGGATATGTAAGTGTTCCCTGGCCAACTGTTGTTGAATGCCAGTTGCTTTCTGTATGGTATAATTTGCCATCCACATACCAGTTTATCTTTCCCGGAAGCCATTCACATGCAAATGTATGGAACTCGTCTGCAAATGAAGCACCATCTGTTATCTCATACGTTCCCTGGCTTTCAGCATGAGGATTACCATAGTGGATAGTTCCGTATAATTTATCAGGATCCTGTCCCATGACCTCCATACAGTCAATCTCGCCACATCTTGGCCACTGACCATACACATTCTCATCATTTGCCATAAGCCAGAATGCAGGAAGATATCCCTTACCTGCAGGAACCTTTGCCCTGCACTCAAAGAGACCATAAGTAAATGTCTGCTTATTCTGGGTGCTTATACGACCTGATGTATAGTTCACCACATCTTCGCCTTCACCATCATCTGACAGATCTGTAAATGTAATATCTGTAATTGTAATATCAGAAGCAGGTGTTTCAACATCAGCAATCTTTCCTAATGAAAAGTAAACAGTTGCTGTATCATCGTCTGCCTCCATTGTAAATTCATACTCAACCGGAGTTACTACATTTGCCTCAAGTACAGGATTTGCTCCGCCATACCATGTATAGGCTGCGCTCTGTACTCCTGACTTTATCTGCCTTGCTGCTGTGGATGTTACATTATATGCAACCTTGTATGTATGTCCTTCTTTAAGATTTAAATTATCCTGCTTTAACTGCACATGCCAATCTTCATCACCCGGATCTGTGATTGTATACTTTATTCCATTGTCAACAACTGTGCTCGATGCAACCGTATGATAAGGATCACCCCAGTCTGCTATTGTCTCCACCCAGTCATCTTTTCCTGACGAGAAATCAGCATTTTTAACGATTGCTGCCGCCTCGCTGCTATGTTCTACCGTCTTAACCGGATTAATGTTAAGGTAGCCATCCTTTACCTGTAATACCTCATCATTATCCACATATGCCTGAAGTTCTGAATTAACCCATCCCTTCTCATGTGTTTCAACATTCCACACATCTCTGTTTAATTCTGTTCCATCAAATTCGTCACCCCAGACTTCCTCATAACCCTCATAACTAAGGTCTGTTGACGGATCTACCACGTCTTCGCTGTTAACTGTTGTTACAGGATCATTGCCGATGATTCCTGTTGCATGGGTAGTTCCTAATGGCATTGCAGTTATAACCAGACCCGCAGCCAGGAATAATGCAAGATACTTTTTTCCTTTTGCCATACTTTTTCTCCTCTCTTATAATACATAATTCCGCCCATTAATAATTTGTTATTTATGAGCATGTTCTTAACCCTATGTATCATTTATATCAGATAAAAAATTAATATTATGGCAAAAGATTGATTTTTTTATGGCATTTTTTACCTATTTGTGCTAATTTACTTTATATTGTCTTTTCTTCTTTATGTTTTGTGCACTTTGCACACAAAAGAAGTCACTTTTTCCCTTCTTTGCCCATCTCAATTTCTCTCAAGTGCATCGACTGATACTTTTTTGGCGTAACTCCCATGTACTTACGGAACATCTCTGTGAAATAACTCTGATCAGAAAACGCCAGTATTGAAGCTATCTCTGTCGAAGTGTATTCCGAATATATCAGCATGTTCCCAGCCGTTTCAATCTTTGTCCTCATTATATACTCACTGATAGTACTGCCTGTTTCCTTTTTAAACAATCGTGAAAGGTATGATGGATTTAAATCTACATAATCTGCTAATTCACCAAGGGATATCTTACAATGAAGGTGATCTGCAATATAATCTACGCATCTGGCAACCGGTCGGGATGTTATCTTCTTATTTCTGAGCTTCTTCATTCTCTGGGCATAATCAATACAGGCACTGGTATGAAGAGTGTCTATTTCAGCTACATTTTTCGCTTTGTCTGCCTTCATGATATAAAAATCACTCACGGAAAATGCCGTTGATATATCAAGTCCCCCATCTATGCAATATCTTGCCAGCATAGCAATGGTTATAACAAAATGATATTTGAGATTTTGGAGGGGATTTTCAGACAGCTTTCCAAGTCCTTTCTTGTCTGCAAATGATACACCACATAGTTCTTTTGTTTTTTCTATGTTGCCGGACTTTATCACCGAATAAAATTCCAATTCCGGATTATATGGTGCCCTTAAGATATTTTCTTCTCTTCTCGTGTATTCCTGATATACGAACTCTTTTTTCAGCATATTTCTCCTCCCATACAATCACTGAATAAAATTCCGGTTTCCCAAATAATGACATGCTTTCCTTTTTAATGTTTAATTTTTAATCCTATATCTATTTTTGCTTAAAATCCCACCCACGTCAACAGGTCCTGGTCTTATTTCTGCAAATAATTGACACCTGTCACATTGTGAAATATTATTTATACATGATGGATACTGCAGCACAGGCAAGGTGCCATGGAATACGCTGTAACCCATGGGTATAAAGATCATATGGAACTTATAAAAAGGAATGGACAGCACATGAAATCACAGAAATTATTATCATATACAAGAAGAGCTATTGATGATTACAACATGATAGAAGAAGGAGACACCATCGCCGTGGGAATCTCCGGCGGAAAGGACAGCCTTACCCTGCTGTACGCGTTGGCGAAGCTTCAGAAATTCTATCCGAAGAGTTTCTCTATTTATGCCATAACCGTAGACCTTGGTTTCAAGGATTTTGATACTTCCGGGCTTGAAAGATACTGCAACAGGCTTGAGGTTCCGTATTTTGTGGAGCATACTCAGATCGGTGAGATCGTATTCAACCACCGGAAGGAACCTAATCCATGCTCACTGTGTTCAAGAATGAGAAAGGGCGCCTTTAACCAGGCTGCCATAAGACTTGGCTGCAATAAAATAGCCTACGCACACCATAAGGATGATGTGGTAGACAGCTTCTTAATGTCACTGTTGTATGAAGGGCGAGTACATACATTTTCCCCTGTGACCTTCCTTGAGAAATCACAGATCACGCTGATACGTCCTCTCATCTACGCTTACGAAGGGGAAGTCAGGTCATTTGCACTGAAAAATGACTTACCTGTGTGTAAGAATCCATGCCCTGCCGACGGAGTGACCAAGCGTCAGGAAAGCAAGGACATAATAGACCAGCTCCGGGCAACAGTGCCGGAGATCAAGGAACGTATCTTCTCCGCCATAGAAGGTGCGGATATTGACGGATGGACCAGACATTAGTCCACAGTAGCAGAAAAACCAGCCCGGCAACGCCGCAGGCTGCCACAGTTTTTAGCTTCCCCTGTACCATATATACCGGTTTTAAGCAAAAAAACAGCGGAAAATTCATGAATTTCCCGCTATTTTTTTTTGATTCTTATTATATATAAGCCGTCCCCGCCAAATATACACCTATATCAGACAAGTCTTTATTTTGGCAGCTCCAGGTGTTTACATTTCTTTCACACCATCACTCTTCTTATTCCCCAAAAATATTATGGCGAACACTCCCATCAGTAACAGAGCAGCCACACCCATCCAGAATGCCAGCACTTTTGTACCCTTAGGGGCAAACAAATCATAGTAACCCTTAATATATACAACCACAATAAGGAGCGGCACTATATACGTCATATACCACTTAAGTCCCCGCGGAAATCTAACACCTTCCCCGGTATTGACCTCGTTCATGAAGTTATCATATCCCCATCCATTCTTCCTTACACAGAACAGAATGGCAATAAGCGATCCCAGCGGAAGCAGATTATATGAAACAAGGAAATCCTCAAGATCCATTATGGTACTTCCGTCACCCAAAGGCTTTATTCCTGAAAGCACATTGTATCCAAGGATCGCCGGCATTGAAAGGACTGCCACGCCTATCATGTTCACGGCAACAGCTTTCTTTCTCTCCCATTCCCTTGCATCAATAGTCATCTTAACTATATTCTCAAATACCGCAATAACCGTTGATATAGCGGCAAATGTCATGAATACGAAGAAACATGTACCCCAGATCCTCCCTCCTGCCATATGGTTGAATACACTTGGCAGAGTTATGAAAAGAAGTGGTGGGCCTGCGTCCGGCTCGACATTATAAGCAAAACATGACGGAACAATAATAAGTCCCGCTGTTATGGCTACAAATGTATCTAACAGCGTTACACTTATGGCCTCTCCGGTAAGCCTCCTCTCCTTCAAAAGGTAGCTTCCGAATATCTCCATGGAACCGATGCCGACACTCAACGTGAAGAATGCATGGGTAAGTGCTGCAAATATAACATTTCCTATTCCTCTCTCGTGAAGCTTATTAAAGTCAGGAATCAGATAAAATTCAAGTCCCTTTGAGGCTCCGGGAAGTGTTACCGAACGTACCACCATTACTATCATAAGAACTATCAGCAGAAGCATTATCACTTTGGTGATCTTCTCCACACCATTTTCAAGACCAAGTGCGCATACACCAAATGCCAACACTATAACTAACAAGGTCCAGAATATCATAGTTCCCGGATTTCCCAGCATATCGTTAAATATTCCCTTAACTGTGTCCGTATCCGCACCTACAAACTCGCCCCCGGCAGTCTTGTAGGCATAATACATCATCCAGCCTGCCACCATTGTGTAGAACATCATGAGAACATAATTGCCCACGAAGCTGGCTACACCGGATCTGTGCCAGTGAGTTCCCTCCGGTTCAAGATTTTTGTAAGCCTTCATAAGACTGTATCCGCTTCCACGTCCTATGGAATACTCACATATCAGTATGGGAAGTCCTATCAAAAAAAGACATAGGAGGTATATAAGGATAAATACCGCGCCACCGTTTTCACCACATATGTATGGGAACTTCCATACATTTCCAAGCCCTATGGCACATCCTGCAGAAACCAGGATAAAACCAAGTCTTGAACTAAACTGTTCATTTTTCATAAAATAAATACTCCCTTAAGGTATTACTCAGCTTTTATTGTATATGGTCCTTTCGCCACCGATATATTTTGCCCTGGTCCTTGCACATATTACATTTGCATTCCCGATGTGCTTCTGCTTCAGGCGCACAGGAACTGCCACCCTCTTAAGATGCATGCCTATAAGTGTCTCTCCTATATCCATGCCTGCGTCCGCCTTGATCTCCTCAAGCACCACCGGATCCTTTAAAGACTTGTAGCACGCAGTTGCAAATGACCCACCTGCCTTAGGCTGTGGAACCGCATTTACATATTCTGCAAATGGTACTGCCTCACGGGCAACAACTATAGCTCTGTTCAGATGTTCACAGCACTGGGCTGCAAGGTATATGCCAAGAGGCTCAAGGACACTGTTGATGCCATCGTAGATAGCCTGTCCCACCTCAGGAACCGACCAGCTTCCGATCTGTTCCCCCAGAGTCTCACTGGTACTGCAACCAACAACCAATATCTGACCCTTTTTAAGCCCCGCTGCCTCCACAAGCTCCTTAGTTGCGGCTACAGCGTCACTTTTAATCGCCATAACAATATTCTTGTCATTAATCTCATGTGTTATTCCTGCCATAATAAAATCATCCTTCTTTCATTAACTATCAGCCAACACATTCCTCAATACAATCCTGTGTATTCTACCATATTCCTTCCTCATATGGAAGTATTTCAGTGAGAAATCCTTCTTCCTTTAGAGCCTCCTCTATTTCATCAAGGGTCTTCTCATCATCTGCACTGATCTGGTGAAAATGATATCCTGATGTGATATTCATAAGGGGACTGGATTTGCCCGTCTCAATATCCTTAATGAAATTTTTTATATCTTTTCTGCTCTTTATATTAAGGGATGCTGTCATCTTGCCGTAAACCCTGTGATTTACCCTGACATCCACAATCACACCGCCATTGTCAACTATTATTTCCAGCTCTTTAGCAGTATCCTCAAGGCTATGATAGGTCTTTATAATCCTGGTAACGCCGCTGTGATCTGACAGCATATATCCCCTAGGCGTGGAGATTATATTGTAGCCTGCAGTTCTAAGCAGTGCTATATCCTGTACCACCACCTGTCTTGAAACTCCTGCAAGCTTTCCCATGGCGGTTCCCGATATGGGCACATCACTGTTTCTGAACTGTTCTATTTCAAATTGTCTTCTTGAGACACCGTCTGTCATTCATTTACCTCTTTCCATCGAATGCCAGATTTTCATATAAAACCTGACACCATCCATTAACCTGTTAAAAACTACCGGATAACCTTAAGATGTTTCAGACTAAGATCCATAATAGGTGCTGAATGTGTAAGAGCACCGCTTGACACATAATCAATACCTATATTCTTTATCTTCTCGATATTTTCCTTTGTGATATTTCCGGAGCATTCTGTCTCAGCTCTGCCATCTATGTACTTTACCGCCTCTTCCATCTCCTCAGGGCTCATATTGTCTAACATGATTATGTCGGCACCGGCCTCCACAGCTTCCTTCACCATGTCAAGGTTCTCGGTCTCCACCTCAATCTTTCTGACAAATGGCGCATATTCTTTGGCAGCCATTATAGCTTCCTTTACACCGCCCGCTGCGTCAATGTGGTTATCCTTAAGAAGTACTCCGTCTGAAAGGTTGTATCTGTGGTTATTTCCACCGCCTACCTTTACTGCATACTTCTCAAATATCCTCATGCAAGGTCCTGTCTTTCTTGTATCAAGAAGCTTGATGCCTGTTCCCTCAAGAAGTGCGGCAACCTTATTTGTATATGTGGCAATTCCACTCATTCTCTGAAGATAGTTAAGGGCTGTTCTCTCGCCGGAGAGGAGAACCCTGATGTCTCCTGTAACAACTGCAAGAAGTTCGCCCTTTGTCACCTTATCACCATCCTTGACAGGTCTGCCGTTGTACTCTGCGTACTTCACTTCCGTGGCAGGATCAAGCATTGTAAATACTCTCTCAAATACTGAAAGTCCGGCAATTATTCCGTCTTCCTTACATATAAGCTGCACTTCGCCCTTCTTGTAATCAGGCATTACAGAATTTGTTGTAACATCCTCAGAACTGATATCCTCCTCAAGGGCAAGTTTTATGAATTTATCCGCATTTAAAAGCATTGTTATTCTGTCCATTTTTTCTCCTTTTCCGCAAATTGTTTGTATTTCAGATCATCTCCGCCTTTATTTATATCCGGCTTTTTATAAAATCTATGTGTTCATGCCAATGGCTTGAATATTTTTTAATTCTCGTATTTACTCAATTGCTTCGCTGTTTATCTTCCTCGCTGCCCTTGCTGCAAATACAAGGCTTTCAAGCAGGCTGTTGCTGGCAAGTCTGTTCTTTCCGTGAACTCCGTTGCAGCTGGTCTCTCCCACTGCGTAAAGATGTGGAAGTGTTGTCTCTGAGTTGCTGTCCACATGTATTCCTCCCATGAAATAATGCTGGGCAGGAACTATAGGAACAGGCTCCCGGAATATATCATAGCCGTCCTCAAGGCAGGTCTCACATATATGAGGAAAATGATTCCTTATTACCTCGTCAGGCACATTTTCAAATGAAAGAAATTCGTACTTAACTCCCTCTTTCTCCATTTCCTTCCTGATAGCTTCTGTGACAACATCTCTTGGAAGCAGCTCATCAACAAACCTTTCGCCCTTATGATTTAATATTATAGCACCTTCTCCTCTTGCCGACTCGGAAATAAGGAAATTACGTCCTTTCTTCTTCCTGTACAGGCAGGTAGGATGTATCTGGACATAATCCATATGTTCAAGCTCTGCCCCATGGTCACTGGCGATCCGGCAGCCATCTCCGGTTAATATCCTGTAGTTTGTGGAATATGCATACTGACCGCCTATTCCTCCTGTAGCAAATATCACGTCACCTGCATATATCTCTATGCTGCTGTTATCTTTTTCTGCCAGCACTCCACATATTCTTCCAGTCTCATCCTCCAGAAGGTCTGTCATGCAAGTGTATTCCATAATAGATACATTATCAAGTTTTCTGACATTTGCAAGTAGTTTTGTAGTGATCTCCTTGCCGGTTATATCTTCGTGGAAGCATATTCTTGGGATTGAGTGGGCGCCTTCTTTGGTATAGGTAAGCTCGCCCTTCTCGTCACGCTCAAATTCTACTCCTTTTGAGATAAGGTCGTTAATAACGTCACGGCTTGAGCGGATCATTATATCAACACTCTCCTTGCGATTCTCATAGTGCCCGGCTCTTAAGGTGTCCTCAAAGAAAGCATCATAATCCCCCTCATCATGAAGGACACATATACCGCCCTGGGCAAGCATTGAATCACATATATCCACTGCATCCTTTGAAAGCATGAGGATTTTTTTACTATGGTCAAGATTGAGTGCAGAATACAGGCCGCCAACGCCGCAGCCCACTATTACCACATCACAATCCAGTCTGCTATGAGGTTTATTTGCATTTTTTTTATTGTTCATGTTTTTCTCTTTATCCATAAAATGTCTCTTTTCCCAAAACGTGCATTGAAACCTGAAACAATATCTTATCCATTTAAGTTTGCATTCAATGTCATCATTTTGTTTTTTATAATCTCTACCGGATCTAAATTTATTATATCTATATCTTCTTCCTGAGATTTTCTTCATTATTTACTTCGCATATTCAAGCATGCGTTCCAATGTAAGCTTTGCTTTTTCATTTATGTCCTCAGGCGGAAGCATGACTTCTTTGTCTTCACTTAGCAGCACATCCCTTAATTTCTCAAGGGTGATCTTCGCCATATTCACACATATAGGCTCTGTCTTAGGGAAGTAAAATTCGGCGTCCGGCCGTCTGTCAAGAAGCTCATATATAACGCCTTTAACTGTGCCTATGATGAATTTCTTATTCTTGCTTCCGGCAGCATAATTTATTATTCCGCTGGTTGAACCCACATAATCTGCCTGCTTGATTATATCTGCGTTACACTCAGGATGAACCAGCACCTCAGCGTCCGGATGTTCCGCCTTAAGCTCTGCAATCTCCTGAGCATCCATAAATTCATGTCTTGGGCAATAGCCATCATTGTATATGAAGTTTTTCTCCGGAGCATTTGCTGCCACGAAGTGAGCAAGATTTTTATCCGGTATAAATAATATGTTCTTCTGAGGAAGCCGCTGTACGATCTTAACTGCATTTGCAGAGGTTACGCACACATCTGACCAGGACTTTATCTCGGCGGTGGAATTTACATAGCACACAACTGCCAGGTCATCGTATTTCGCCCTTGCCTCATCAACTGTCTCCTTTGTGACCATATGTGCCATAGGGCAGTCCGCAGTCAGATCCGGCATAAGGACTTTCTTGTCAGGATTCAGCATCTTGGCACTCTCTCCCATGAACTCTACGCCACAGAACACAATGATCTTCTCCTTAAGCTCTACGGCTTTCTTACTTAAAAAAAAGGAATCACCGATGTAATCTGCCATTTCCTGCACCTCCGGTGCAACATAATAGTGGGCGAGAATCACTGCGTCCTTCTCCTTCTTTAACCTGAGTATTTCTTCCTGAATCATTTTATCCTCCGTTTTCACTCCATGTATTTTTTTGCATAAATAAGTTCTTTTACGCTGTACACTCTTTAATTGTTTTAATGCCCCTGCACTACCTCTGTCTGAGCATTACAGGCATTATAGCACCTGAGTTTACAGGTGACAAGACACATCTTCAGAAAACTTTTGATGTAACGATGTCACAGACATCATTACAATAAACAACAAAGCACCGGCAGATGCCAGACAGGATCCTGTCTGACATCTGCCGGTGCTTGATATCCATTCAAACCGATAATATATTTTACTGCTGGCGATGGTCAAAGACTCTCTTAGCCTTCTTCTCGCTTCTTGGAAGAGTTCCCACCGGAACAACAGTGATCTTAGGGGTAACTCCGATTCTTGACTTGAATGCCTCCTTTATGGTTACCGCAGTCTTGTCAAAGTTCACTCTTCCCTCTGCCTCTGCTGTAACAAGGATGACATCCCTGTTCTTCTCATCATCATGGGCAAGATTGATATTGTACTCGCTGGACACACCATCTATGCTTCCAAGGATCTCCTCAACCTGGCTTGGGAACATATTTACCCCATGGATCTTGAACATATCATCACTTCTGCCCTGGATGATATCAAGTTTTGGGTACTTTCTTCCGCATGGACACTCACCTGGGATTATTCTTGATATATCATGGGTACGGAAACGGATAAGGGGTGCTCCTTCCTTTACAAGAGTTGTTATGACGATCTCGCCCTCTTCTCCGTCAGGAACAGGCTCGCCTGTAACAGGATTTATTATCTCTATATATACATAATCATCCCAGTAATGCATACCATGCTGCCTGTCACAATTTATTCCGATACCTGGTCCATAGATTTCGGTAAGTCCGTATATATCATAAAGCTCGATACCAAGATTTTCCTTTATGGTTTTACGCATTTTATCGCTCCAACGCTCTGAACCTATAACACCCTTCTTAAGCTTTATCTTGTCCTTTATTCCACGCTTATTGATCTCCTCCGAAAGAAGCAACGCATATGAAGATGTAGCACAGATTACTGTTGACTCAAGATCCATCATCATCTGAAGCTGCTTATCTGTGTTGCCGGGACCCATTGGTATTGCCATAGCCCCAAGCTTCTCACACCCTGCCTGGAAACCAATACCCGCAGTCCAGAGACCATAGCCCGGAGTTATATGGATACGATCCTTCTTTGTTATACCTGCTGTCTCGTAACACCTTGCCAACATAGTTGCCCAGTCATCCACATCCTTTGCTGTATAAGGTATGATAACCGGCTTTCCTGTGGTTCCTGAGGATGAATGTATCCTTACAACCTCCTCGTCAGGAACTGCCTGTATTCCAAGCGGATAAGCATTTCTTAAATCTGCCTTACTTGAAAATGGTATCTTCTGAAAATCCTCATTACTTGAGACTCCTGTAATTCCCATCTCCCTGTACATCTTTCCATAGTAACTGTCTGTCTTTATGAGTCGTTTGATCTGAGCATCAACCTGCCCAAGCTGTGTACTGTTTAATTGCATTTTCCCTGTCCTTTCAAATAATATAATATTTTCTTGATACAATTATATATATATCTTAATCTATATACTTCCTTCCGGTCTGAACTCCTATAAGGAAGGCTTTTTCATTTGTCTCTACGAACTTCTGCGGCACCCTCTTCTTTATCTCTGCAAGTACCGTATCTTCCGGAAGTCCCAGACCCTTACAGCCAACTGCCACACCCAGGATCGCCACATTAAAATACCTTGATGAGCCAAGAGAACTACACAGTTCTTCAGCATCTACAACTACGCATTTCTTACATCTGCTCTTAAGATATGCTATCATTTCTGTTCCGTCATAGCCTGTATCATTTAATGATTCTGTAGTAGGTTTGACCGGCACACTGTTTACTATCACAACTCCATCCTGCTTCAGGTATGAGAGATTTCTCACTGCCTCAGATGGTTCAAATGCCATTATCATGTCGGCACCTCCTGAAGGTATAAGGGGAGAATATGCCCGGTCTCCTATCCTTACATGACTTGTTACCGAACCGCCACGCTGAGCCATTCCTATGGTCTCTGCCGAATGGACTTTATTTCCTTCCTCCATAGCCGCTGCCGCAAGAAGCTTTGACGCCAGAACAGTTCCCTGTCCGCCTACGCCGCATATTAAGACATCCTTATTCATTTGCCGCACCTCCTGACACCTTATCTTTTCCGTCTCCGCAGGAAATAGCCGATACCGGACAGATATGACTGCACAGTCCACATCCTGTACACAGTGACTTGTCTATAGCCACCTTGCCATCATTTATAATAAGTGCCGGACACCCTATCTCCCTGATACACTTCTTACACTGGATACATTTGTCACTTATAACCGCTCTGCCCTGTGGCTTGGTTATGGCAACACACGTTGACTTGAATATAATTGCCTTGACGCCCTTCATGTCCGCGCACTCCTTAACGGCTGCCACAGCCTTAGGAAGATCAAGAGGATCAACTGTCACGATCTTCTTAACACCTATGCCCTCAAGAACCTTCTGTATGCTTACCTTGTCCACGAAGCTGCCCATAAGATTTATTCCTGTACCCGGATGAGGCTGGTGTCCTGTCATAGCTGTTGTAGAATTATCAAGAACACACAATATCATATCCGCATCGTTGTAGACTGCATTTACAACACCGGTTATACCTGAGGCGAAGAATGTGGAGTCACCGATAAATGCAAAGCAGGTTCCCTCTTCGTCTACCCAGTGGAAGCCCTGTGCCATTGTAACTCCGGCACCCATACACAGACAGGTATCAACCATATCAAGGGGCATTGCATTTCCCAAAGTATAGCAGCCTATATCTCCACAGAAATAACTCTTTCTACCCTTCATGGCAGCCTTAACTGCATAGAATGAAGCCCTATGTGGACATCCGGCACAGAGCACAGGTGGTCTCACAGGAAGAGCAGGAGCACCCGTTTTGTCCATTCCTGCTTTCATTCCATCAAGTCCAAGGAAGCCCGCAAGAACTGCTGCCACACTGTTTGAATTGTTCTCTCCGCTGGCAGCCACATGACCTGTAAGCTTTCCGTATACATTCACGTTAAGCTTGTGCTTTCCTATAAGCTTAAGAAGTGCTTCCTCCACATATGGGCTAAGCTCTTCTATACACATTACCTCTTCAACTCCCTCAAGAGCCCTTAATGCGAAGCTTTCAGGGAATGGATGCGGAGTTCCTATCTTAACCAGTCTCACCTCAGGGTGATCCTTCAGGTATTCCATAGCATATGCATAGCTTACTCCCGATGCAAATACCGCCTTTTTACCGGCATCTCCTCCCTGCAGTATGTTAAATCTGTATGTGGAGAAGTCCTCTCCCATCTCAGGGTTACGCTTTTCTATCATTGCATGATTTGCAAATGACAGCCTTGGGAATATTACCCACTTCTTTGAATCCTTCACGAAGCCATCGTATTTCTTAGGCTGCATTTCCTCCGGCACCTGAATGGATGCATATGCATGGCAGACTCTGGTGGTTGGTCTGAACAGCACCGGTGTGTGGTATTTCTCCGAATAGTCAAATGCGTCCTGTATCATCTCATATGCTTCCTCCGGTGATGAAGGGTCAAATACAGGTATCCTGCAGAACTCAGCAAATTTTCTTGTATCCTGCTCAGTCTGCGATGAGATAGGACCCGGATCGTCTGCGGATACAACCACCATTCCTCCTTTAACACCTACATATGCCAAAGACATGATAGGATCTGCTGCCACATTAAGTCCCACCTGCTTCATGGTAACAAGCGTTCTTGCTCCTGAATATGCTGCACTGGCAGCCACCTCCATGGCAGCCTTCTCATTTACCGACCACTCCACATGAATATCTTCATGCGGGTACTTTGCTATTGTCTCAATAATCTCCGATGACGGAGTTCCCGGATAACCGGCAACCACATTTACCCCTGCCGCAAGGGCTCCCAGGGCTATGGCGCCATTTCCCATTATGTATTCCTGCTTCATTTGTATTACTCCTTTTACTTTTCGCCACTTCTTACTATGCTCTGCCTGCTCTTTTTATTTTTGACATTTTCAAGCCTTCCGGCTGATCACTTCATCCATTTTCATATATGTGTACATTTATCAGTCAACCTGTTACACTATATAATCAATGCAGCTCCTTATGGCGGTGTAAGGTCTTACCTTTCCTTCTGCCACTGCAACGTGCTCAGGATGAACAGCATACCCCTTGAGACTTTTCTCATCTTCAAATGTTGAATCAAGCATAAGATCGGCATTTGAACTGGCAAGGCCATCTATATTCACCCGAATGTCCACAAGGCCCGGAATCTTTCCCTTAAGGTCTTCAAGTCCAGCCTTAATGTCCTTTTTTATCTCCTTTTTCTGTTCATCGCTGTATTCATTTTTTAATGTCCATAGAATTATATGCTTTACCATGATCTGCCTCCCGAATAATTTTTCTCAATTAAATATTTTATCACATTAAAGCGTCAGTAACAACCGCCATAGCAACAACCTTTTGAATTCATAACTGAATCGCATAAAAATACCCTCTTTACCGGTTTATCCAGTAAAGAGGGTACATATCAAACGCATCCGTCCTTTTACTTTTATCTTTTATTTACCTGTCAAGCTTTGCTATATTGTCATTTTCTTCTCCCCTTTATATTGCTGGATAATAATACAGTTTAGGGAGTTGTTTTTAACAGTTCTGTTATTCGTCATATATATTGTATAATATTTACAATAATCATTTAACAAAATCTGCAAGAGTATGCTCATCAAGATACTGATTAACCACATTATCAAGCCCCTTCCAGAAATCCAGGGTAATGCATGTATCCGCCCTGTCACATGAAGATGCCCCATCTGCAAGACACGCAACGGAAGTAAGACTGTTCTCGGTAAGCCTAAGTATCTCACCCACGGTATACTCCTCAGGTTTTCTAACCAGTCTATAACCACCACCTTTTCCATGCACTGCCTCAATCAGTTTGTTCTTAGTAAGAACCGGCAGTATCTGTTCAAGATACTTGGTGGATATCCCCTGTCTTGCCGCAACATCCTTCATAGGAATATATCCCCTGCCCTGGTTCTGTGCCAGATCTATCATAAATCTCAGACCATACCTGCCTCTTGTCGATATCATTTTCATGCCTCCACATAATCCTTTTTGTTGATATATCCATGAAGATATACTATTTACATGCTATCATTAATTGGCAGGGAATTCAACCTTCCGGCTGCAACTTAGTCCTTATAAGGAAACCGCCGGCCTTATGACAGGCTGGCGGCAGACTAAATCCCCTTATGTTCTTTTGTTTTCTGTTTTTATACTGCCTTGAACGCCTGATCAAGATCTTCGATTATATCATCAATATGCTCTGTACCGATTGAAAGTCTTATTGTACTCTGTGATATACCCTGATCTGCAAGCTCCTCATCATTAAGCTGTGAATGAGTTGTTGAAGCCGGATGTATAACAAGGCTCTTAACATCTGCAACATTTGCAAGGATTGAGAAGATCTTGAGGCTGTCGATGAACTTGTATGCTGCTTCCTTGCCACCCTTAATCTCGAATGTGAAGATACTTCCACCACCATTATGGAAATACTTCTTGTAAAGCTCATGATCAGGATGATCCTCAAGTGATGGATGATTAACCTTCTCTACAAGTGGGTTGCTCTTAAGGTACTCGATAACCTTCTTTGTGTTCTCTGCGTGTCTGTCAAGTCTCAGCGGCAGAGTCTCAATTCCCTGAAGTAATAAGAATGCGTTAAATGGTGAAATTGTTGCACCTGTATCTCTTAAGAGGATTGCTCTGATGAATGTTACGAACGCTGCAGGAGCAGTTGCATCTGCAAATGAAATTCCGTGGTAGCTTGGGTTTGGATCAGCTATTGCAGGATATTTGCCGCTTGCCTTCCAGTCATATGTACCTGCCTCAACAATAATACCACCAAGTGTTGTACCATGTCCTCCGAAGAACTTTGTTGCTGAATGTACTACGATATCTGCACCATGCTCGATAGGTCTTACCCAGTAAGCTGCACCGAATGTGTTATCTACTACAAGTGGAAGTCCATGCTTGTGAGCGATCTCTGCGATTGCGTCAATGTTTGGGATATCACTGTTTGGATTACCAAGAGTCTCAAGGTAGATAGCTCTTGTATTGTCCTTGATAGCACCTTCAACCTCTGCAAGGTTATGAGCGTCAACGAATGTTGTCTCTACTCCGTACTGTGGAAGTGTGTGCTCAAGAAGATTGTAGCTTCCACCATAGATTGTCTTCTGTGCTACAATATGTCCACCATTGGCAGCTAATGCCTGTATTGTATATGTAATTGCTGCCGCACCTGACGCTACTGCAAGGGCTGCTGAACCTCCTTCAAGGGCTGCAACTCTCTTCTCAAGAACATCCTGGGTTGAGTTTGTAAGTCTTCCATAGATGTTACCTGCGTCAGCAAGTCCAAATCTGTCTGCTGCGTGCTGTGAATTTCTGAATACGTAGCTTGTTGTCTGGTAAATTGGTACCGCTCTTGAATCTGTTGCCGGATCCGGCTGTTCCTGTCCTACATGAAGTGCTAATGTCTCAAATCTATAATTGCTCATAATCTTAATCTCCTTTTATTCCTCAATATTTTAATTAAATTTTTCCTATTTCATTTTTAAATCATCATTTTTAAATGTTCCTTCTAGTCAGCTAAATGCTTGTCAGAAGCTTGTTTACTATATGATTTACCTTGCCCTTACATTCGTTCGTTACCTGTGCGCCAACATCGCATTCGCCCCAATTTAATGTTATGTCTTACGAAAAATACTAACTTCTTTGCCATATCTATTACCTACCTTTTTAGTATGTTTGTATGCTACCATTAAAAGCCTACCGAGTCAATGGGTTTAGCCATTCAGATTTTCTATTGGCTGTTATAGGCAGAGGCTATAACGCATAAAAATACCCTCTTTACTGGTTTATCCAGTAAAGAGGGTACATATCACATTACGATCTGTGTTTTCAATGTTTTCTCTACAACTATGTTACTACCTGGATGGCAGGCATTTTCCATCATACACTATTTCCGGGGTTTTTCCGGCAATCATAGTTACCATATATCCGTTTTTTGCAAAATTCAATGCAACCATTCTGCCCTTACTGTCATGAAATATCTGAATTATTACATCAGTGTCTTTCGGATTATCTCCCAAATAACTACTTGGTGTACTGTTTCCATCCGGAATCTTTCCACTTCCAAATGTATATCTGGGATTCCCGTTTTTATCTGCACTGTCCAGATATTTCAGAACCTGTCTGGAAATTATCCTGCTGGACGTTCCGGCTTCTGTAGTATCCTTTGGATTTTTCTGCAATGCACCCAGAGCTCCGTTTGATATTCTGCCCAACTTTTTTATTGTTTTACCATCTATTGTGGATGTGAATTTACAAGATGCCTCAAAGCTGTCCGGATACAGTCCATAGCACTCTGCCAATGCCGCCTGGGAAGCAGTCCATACATCCTTTGCCTCCAATAATATTTTTTCCTTCTTTGCCTTATCAATATATCCTAATAAAGCCGGCACAAGTATTGCGGCGAGAATTGCCAGAATAACCAGTACTACTATAAGTTCCACTAGAGTAAATCCACGATTTTTTCTTGATGCACTCATTTTTTCTTTCCTTTTCCCAAACGTCATCTCGTTTAAATCGCTTTCATACCATCATCACTATATTGCCATCTAATACATATAGGCAAAGTCAGCCATCTGCATCTGCCATACATACGATAACATCATATCACACGCCGCAATTTTTGTCACCATTTTAATAGCTTTCTCGTTTTTTCGGCTATTTTATTAATCTAACACCTTTTCCTTATACCTGGATAATTCTTCTATATACTTCTGTCCCAGCTCACTGATTATGGAGTTCTTTCTTGAGATGTAACCTATGGTCATCTTCTCATCCGTCTTTAACCTTATGGCACAGTAATCGGTTCCGTTTAAGTCCTCGCAGATGATTCCGGAACACAGGGTGTATCCGTTTATTCCCACCATAAGATTTAAGAGGGTAGCTCTGTCATTTGCCCGGATACGTCTCTTGTACTCATAGGTGCTTAAAACCTCCTCGGCGAAATACATGGAATTGTGATCTCCCTGGGCAAATGCAAGACATGGATACTCGTCAAGCTCCTCTATGGCAATCTCCTTCTTCCCAGCCAGGGGATTGCTCTTGCTCATGTAAACATATATTCCACATTCGAATAACGGCTTGAACACCAGCCCCGCCTCTGTAAGGATCCTGGTAAGGACATCCTGATTATAATCATTCATGTAGAGAACGCCGATCTCACTCTTCTGATTCTTTACATTCTCTATGACCTCATAGGTCTTAGTCTCATGAACCTCAAATTCGTACTCGTCCATTCCGTACTGCTTGATCAGCTGCACAAATGCATTTACTGCAAATGTATAATGCTGCATGGAAACCTGGAAGCTTCTCTTGACATTTGTCTTTGAAATATATCTGGCGTCTAATATGTCGTATTGCTCCACCACGGACCTGGCATATCCCAGGAATTCAATTCCCTTTGTGGTAAGGGAAATTCCGCTCTTGGATCTGATAAAGATATCAAACCCCAGCTCCTCTTCAAGGGAACGAACTGCTGCAGAAAGACTTGGCTGTGAGATAAACAGCTTCTTCGCCGCATCATTTAATGAATTTTCCTTTGATATTGCGATAACATATTTCAACTGATTTAAAGTCATCCCCTATGTCCTCCAGATTCCTTTTATATTTTACTTCCTATATGGATCATCAATAAAGCTTCTCACTCCGCTCTTTCCTGTCTCAAGGCAATACAGCTCTAAAAGCATGACGATCATTCCTGCCGCTCCGGTGAAATATCCTGCCGGTCTCGTAAGCTTATCCGGTGCCGTCCTGTCAAAGGCGATCTCCCACGCAAACTTCCCACTTCCGTTATCATCCGAAAACGTACCACTTATATTTTCCGCAGCTCCACTTTCACTAGAAACTGTGCCGCTCACACTTCCGCTTCCAACCAGCACCTCGCCTACCCTGTGGGCAAGCTCCTTCCATTTGTCCTCGCCGGTCTCCCTGTACATTGCTATGAACAGAGGCATATATCCTGCCGGTCCGCAGCACACACAGGTGGTGTTCCAGAAGCCCCATGACATTGCAAATGGTGCCCCAAGGCTTTCCGCTCCGTCTATAAGCTCTCTCACTTCCTGTAACCACTCCGGATTTTTCATAATAGAGTACAGCTCATAAAACAGCTTTGCAGTTCCTACCGGGCCGTGACAGTTTCCAAGATAGAACTTGTCATCATATCTGCCAAGCTTATAGGGTATAAGATATCCTTTTTTCTGTTTTACTGCAATACTTTTTATATAATTTGCAGCGGCAAATGCAGCCTCAAGATACTTCCTGTCCCCTGTCAACACATAAACCTGTGCCATAAGATAACCTACACCTGCCGTTCCAAACTCGAAGTTTGGTTCCTTATGCTTGAAATCCACATTGAGCCGGTCAAATTCCAAGGCTCCCTCCCCATGCTTTATGGCATGAGCCAGTATATAGTCCGCCGCCCCGGTTATATAAGACCGCAGTTTATCACCTATACTTGTATCAGTTTTTGAGCAGCCATCACCATTTTTCGGTGATATATCCTGCTTGGTATTATCCTTTGCACTTCCGTAGGTATAATAGCTGTCCACCAAGAACAATGCTATACCACCGTCAAAGAATACAGGGCAGTTTCCACTCCAGTATATCCCCTCGTCGGTCTTTACAGCATGTTTGAAGTAATAATCTATGATCTGTCCGGCTCCATGACGGGCATTTTCATCCTTGTAAAGTCTGTACACCTCATTAAGGGCAAGGCCTATGCCCCCTATACCACTGTAGAACGCCTCAGCCATTCCCGGCACAAATTCACCGTCACGCTTCGCTGCCTCCACGCCAGCAAACACATGCCTGTCCAGATATCTGGTGATCTCCGTTATCTTTGTTTTATATTCCTCATTATCTGTTACCTGATGCAATTCTACATACATATGGAGAATCCCGGCAGTACCTACATAGAGGTTATGCCGGGACGCACCTGTAAGTTCATCAGAATACATACCATCACTATCTTCCTTAAGAAAAGACGCCACATACTCCTCTGCCCTTAATCCATACTGTAGAAATTCATTTGCACCAGTAATTGTTGTAGTTTTGAATTTCATGGTATTTTCCTTATTTGTACATATTTGTTGAAAGATATTTCATTCCATCATCAGGAAGGATGATCACGATCTTCTTGCCCTCATTTTCAGGACGCTCCGCGATCTTCTTAGCTGCCAGTACTGCTGCCGCCGCAGAAGCCCCCAGGAAAATCCCGTCGCTTTCTGCCAGCTCTCTTGCTGTAGCATAGGTCTCTGTTCCGTCCACATCTATAACCTCATCATAATGGAAATTGTTCTTTAATATAAATGGATGACCCACCTGTCCATTATTGTCAAAATGTACTACACCGTCAATAGTGTCTCTGTCCTCACCCGGCTTGTACATGGATTCAAGGTTAGGCTGTACGCCTACGATCTTGATACCCTTAATATGCTCCTGAAGGTATAAGCCCACACCTGTAAGTGTTCCTGCCGTACCTGCAAGCATTACCGCGTAATCCACATCTCCGTCAGTGTCCTCAACGATCTCAGGGCCTGTTGACTTGATGTGTGCCTGCCAGTTAGCGTCATTTGTCAACTGGCTTGTATAATAGTAGCCGTTGTCATCAGCGAATTTCTTGATGGCTGCAATGATCCTCTCCTTGTCAAAGCCGTACTTCGCCATGATCTCATTAAATCCCGGGATATCCTGATAATACTGCACTGTTGCACCGTAAGCCTTTAATATCCGGACTCTCTCAGGTGTGCAGCCAGGCTCCATGAATATATGAAGATGATATCCCCTTGCCGCTGCAAATGCTGCAAGAGATATACCTGTATTTCCGCTTGTACTCTCAAGTATTGTTCCACCCGGCTTAAGCTTTCCCTCTGCCTCGCCTTTTTCGATCATGTTAAGGGCTGCACGATCCTTAACGCTTCCTGTCGGGTTAAGGTACTCAAGCTTTCCTATAAGCTTCGCCTTAAGGTTGTTGTTCTTCTCGTAATTCTTAAGCTCCACCAGTGGTGTATGTCCTACTAATTCTGTTATTGATCCATATATCTTTGCCATTTTTTTCTCCTCCGTATCTTTTCATTCATCTAAAATTCTCTAATTACAGGATATGCCACCATCAACCACCAATGTGGCTCCGTTTACGAACTTGGCTCTGTCTCCTGCCAGAAACAATACCGCCTCTGCAATGTCTCCGGTCTCTCCGAATACAAACTGGGGATCCATTCCGGACATTATCCTCTGTCTGCCAAATTCACTCTCAAGCTCAGGCCTGCTGGACATTCCTGTCCGTATGGCACCGGGACACACAATGTTGCTTCTTATTCCCTGGTGCATGTATGCATATGCCGTGTGCTCACAAAGTCCCACAAGTCCATGCTTTGCCACGCTGTATGCCACGCTGGAACGGCAGCCCTTTATGCCTGCCACAGAAGCTATGGTAACTATGCTTCCGCCATTTGACTGATCTAACATTTTCCTTACTGCTGCCCTTATTGCATACATGGGGCCGTTCAGGTTCACTTCCATTATCCTGTTCCAGTCCTCGTTGCTGGTCTCCGTAATAGGCTCACTGTGTCCTGCAATTCCTGCATTATTTACAAGGACATCTATGTTTCCTGTTGCCTCCACAGCCCTGTCTATCATGGCTTCATTTGTCTCCTGCTCCTTGATATCCCCTGCAAATGGAACAAATCTGTCAACCACTTCTGTACTATATTCCTCCTGCAGTTCTTCTCTCATCTTATCAAGAGCACCCTTATTGATATCTACAGCAATAACTGTCGCTCCCTGCTTCAGAAACCCAATGGTTATCTCTCTTCCCATTCCTGCTCCTGCACCGGTGACAACTACGCTTTTCCCTTCAAATTCAGCTCCTGTAGCACTTATGTTACTCACTGCCTCTACTCCTCTCAGGAAAATCCCTTTGTATTTCTTTTATCCTACCCAAATAGTAGGTTGCTCTGTTAATATATTCTAGCACCGGGAAGATTTATTGTATAATTGATGTTTCTTATGGCAGGTCATAGGCAAAAACTATAACAGTGATCTTCATTCAAAATTGCCTACGGCAAGGGTTGCTGCAATGTAACGATGTCATGGACATCATTACAATAAATAGAAAGGCACTAACTGATGAACAGTTAATGCCTTTTCCTTACTACAGCCACCGGGTGCCGTTCTATTTTATTTTAATTACTGTCTTATGGTCTCTGGCCAAGAGCTCCCTCAAGAGTAATGGTCTCACCGGACATATACTTGAAATCCGGAGAAGCAAGCTGTACGCATACTCTTCCGATCTCTTTCTCTGCGTCACCAAAATGTCCCATTGGCGGTGTATGTACATTTGCCTTGAAGGCATCCGGATATGCCTGCTCAAACTGTTCCAACTGTGAGGTCCATGCAAGGGGACATACAACATTTACATTAATACCGTCCTTTGCCCACTCAGTTGCGGCAACTCGGCTTAAGCCTCTGATACCTTCCTTGGCTGCCGCATAAGCACATTGACCATAATTTCCAAATAATCCTGCGCCGGAAGCAAAGTTTATTACCGATCCCTTAGCCTCCTTAAGATATGGATAGCACTCCTTCATATAATAGAAGGCTGCATATAATCCTGAATACATGGCAAGGTTAAACTGGTCTGTTGTATGATCTGCCAGAGTAACGCCTGAAGCTGACGCCTGAGCGTTGTTTATGAGCACATCAATACTTCCGAATGTATCAATGGCCTGCTTTACAACATTTGCAACTACTGCCTCATTGTCTGAGCCTGCCGATACATCTGCCTGAACTGCCAGAACCTTGATCCCGTATAATCTTTCAAGCTCCTCTTTGGCGTCCTCGAGCTTCTTAACATTTCTTCCTGTAATAACAAGATTTGCCCCCTCTTTGGCATACGCAGTTGCAATTCCGTACCCAATGGAGCCACATCTGCCGTCCTTAAGAACCGCTCTTCCGCCACCTGTTATGATTGCTGTTTTTCCTGTTAAAAATCCCATTCCAAATACCTCCTTTTAAAGCAAAACATTATATCAGATATTATAACACCTACGCCTTTTCTACGGTACTGTTAAATTGAAAAAACTCTCAGATCAAGGGAGTCTGCCTGACCTCTACCTGAGCTTTTCCTGATTTGCCCTGTAGATATCAGCCACCTCATTTACAGTAATATATGCCATAGGGTCAATCTCATGAACTATGGTCTTCATCTTGCCCACTTGAAATCTGTTGATAACAAAATATACCACATATGAAGGTGTGTGTGAATATCCCCCCACAGCGTCTATAATTGTGGAACCGCTCTCGAAGGTCTCCGAGAGTGCCTTGCTTATCTCCTTAGGCTTATGAGTAACTATCATCGCTGCCTTGGCTCTGTCAAGACCATCAACGATAAAGTCCACCGTCTTAAGTGCCGCCATGTATGTAACTATAGAGTACAAAGGAAGCACCCAGCTATTGATGATAAAGCCGCACACTACATAGAGCAGCACGTTGTATGCCATGACAAATGTTCCAACGGTAAGTCCCAGCTTTTTGGCAAATATCACCGCCATAACTTCTATGCCATCCATGGCTCCCCCAAACCTTATGGCAAGACCGCTTCCTATACCGGAGATGATTCCTCCAAACAGTGCACATAAAAACAGATCATTTCCCGCAAGGGGTGACGCAATACTCACGTCAATAGGGATCACATCCGTAATAAGCCACGCGGATATGGAGTAAACAGCAACCGCATATATAGCGTAGAAGGTGAACAGCCATCCCTGTTTCTTCGTTCCGTAGAGGAACAGAGGGATGTTAAGTACAATAAGCGCAATAGAAAGGGAAATGCTCTTTGGCGTACATTGAGATATCAGCATTGAGGTTCCCGATATACCACTGTCAAATAACTTCACCGGACTTAAGAACAACACAACACCAATGGCATTTATTACCCCCGCCAGTGTAAGCATTAACAAGTTAAAAAACCTTATCTGTCTGATCCTCATACCAAAACTCATACGCACTTCCTCCTGAACTCAATAATATTTTTATTCTATGTTTTCCATTTCTGCAACAATTTCGTCCTCGGACTCAGCCATAGCCTTAAGTGTAAGAGTTAATAATTTCTCCAGCTCCCAGCCAAGCTGTTCGGCTCCACGCTCGATAACCTCCCGGGAACATCCTGCGGCGAATCCCTTACTCTTGTATTTTTTCTTAAGTGACTTTAGCTCCATGTCCTTCGTACTCTTTGAAGGCCTCATAAGTGCCGCTGCCCAGATAAGTCCTGTAAGCTCGTCCGCGGCGAATAACACCTTCTCCATCTCATGCTCCGGTGCCACATCAAGTGTCACTCCGCAACCGATGGTTATACCATATCCGTGGGACACAACTCCGTGTATAATGTCCTCGCCCACACCGGCTTCCCTTAACAGCTCCGGTGCCTTAAGGCAGTGCTCCTCCGGATACAGTTCAAAATCAATATCATGCAGAAGACCGACTATTCCCCAGTATTCTGCCTCATCACCATAACCCAGTTCATTTGCATACCACTTCATAACAGCCTCAACTGTAAGAGCATGCTGTATATGAAAATGATCCTTATTATACTTCTTTAAAAGCTCAAAGGCTTCTTCTCTTGAAATGTGACTCATTACTTCTTCCTCCTGCTTAAAGCCTTAACCTTCAAAGCTTATTTTAATACGATCAAGGGCTTCTTTCAATGTGGTTCTTGGGCATGCCACATTTATTCTCTGGAAGCCCTCGCCCACCTTGCCGAATATCCTGCCGCTGTCTAACCATAATTTCGCCTTATTTATGATGAGGTCATCCAGCTCCTTAGCCGTAAGCCCGGTCTCTCTGAAATCCAGCCAGATAAGGTATGTTCCCTCAATATCCATAAGCTTGACATTCTTAAGGTTATCCCTGATATATTCCCGGGCAAATTCTACATTTGCCTTCACATAGGAAAGCATTGCCTGATACCACTCCTCGCCGTGCTCATAGGCAGCCCTGGTTGCCTCAAGTCCCAGGATACCAAGCTGGCTTACGCCTGCCGCATCAAGCTGTCTTCTGAACTTTCTTCTTAGAGCTTCGCTTGGTATGAATATATTGGATATCATCATGCTGGCAATATTGAAGGTCTTGCTGGCTGATGTACATGTTACGGATATATCAGCAAATCTCTCATCAATCCCTGCAAACACATGATGTTCACCCTTCAATATGAAATCGTTATGGATTTCATCACTGACAACAGTTACGCCATGCTCCAGACATATATTGCCTATACGCTTAAGCTCCTCAAGAGTCCACACTCTTCCCACAGGATTGTGGGGATTACACAGAAAGAAAAGCTTTATATTATTTTCAACTATCTTCTTCTCAAAATCATCAAAATCAATATGATATCTGCCATCCTCCGAAAGTACCAGGTCATTGCTGACAACCTTTCTTCCGTTGTCCCTGATAACCTCTGAAAATGGATAATAAACCGGAAGCTGGATAAGCACGCTGTCCCCCGGTTCTGTATATGCCTTAACCGACATTGCCAGGGCAAACACCACACCCGGCGTCTTCACCAGCCATTTCTCATCCACATCCCAGTTGTGATGTTTCTTCATCCAGTTCTTAACTGCATTGAAATAATCCTCGCCTACCTCGCTGTAGCCGAATATTCCATGTTTTGTTCTCTCTATCACCGCGTCCTCTATATAGGATGAGGTCTTAAAATCCATGTCGGCAACCCACAACGGAAGTACATCCGCAGGCATGCCGCGTTTCACTGCAAAGTCATACTTAAGGCAGTCTGTATTTTTTCTGTTTATAACTTTATCAAAATCAAGATTTCTTTCAGCCATTATCTTCTCCTCCTTGGTGCCGGATATTTGATATCAGTGGCAAATGACAACCAATCACCTGCACAATCCTTAGACCTTTTATGCCAAGCTTAAATGCTCTTAAACACTGCTTCAAGCTCTGCTATAAGATCCTTGCTGTCTTCGACTCCCACTGAAAGTCTGAGGGTGCTGTCTGTAATACCGTTTTTTTCTCTGATCTCCACAGGCACATCTGCGTGGGTCTGGGTGGTAGGATATGTGATAAGGGTCTCCACTCCTCCAAGACTCTCGGCGAATTTTATCATACGCACCTTCTCAAGTAAAGCAATGGCATGCTCCTTTGTATCAAGATCAAAGGTTATCATTGCACCGAAGCCTCTCGCCTGCTTCTTCATGATCTCATGCCCCGGATGCTCCGGAAGTCCCGGATATATGACCTTGGTTACAACATCCTGCTTCTTCAGCCATTCTGCCAGGGCAAATGCATTCTCCTGGGCTCTTTCCATTCTTATTCCCAAGGTCTTTATGCCCCTTTCAAGTAAGAAGCTGTCAAATGGTGACAGCCCCGCTCCCGTGGTCTTAATGAGAAATCTCAGCTTCTCGCTTATTTCCTCATTATTTGTCACTATAAAGCCCGCAAGGGTATCATTGTGCCCTCCCAGATATTTCGTACCGCTATGGATAACGATATCTGCTCCCAGCTTAAGAGGATTTTGAAAATAAGGAGAGAGGAATGTGTTATCTACTATAAGTAACAATCCATGCTTCTTAGCTATACCGGCAAGTGCCCCTATATCCGTAACATTCATCATAGGATTTGTAGGAGTTTCAATGTATATAGCCTTTGTATTGTCCCTGACATAGGACTCCACATCTTCATCAGAACAGGCTACCCTTGAAAATTCTATACCATTTTTCTCTGAAACATTGTTAAATAATCTTATACTGCCGCCATACAGATCCGACTCAACAATAAGATGGTCTCCCGGCTTGAAAAGCTCCATCATAAGAGTGATGGCAGCCATTCCGGAGGAAAGTGCCAGTGCGTCTATACCGCCTTCAAGGCTTGCAACCACCTTCTCCAGATGTTCCCTAGTAGGGTTCTGAAGTCTGCTGTAATCATATCCTGTGCTCTGTCCCACTGCAGGATGAGCATATGTAGCTGTCTGATATATAGGGAAAGTCAGTGCTCCGTAATTATCTGTCTTTCCTTCAGTTTCTTCTAAGTGTAAACATCGTGTGTTAATTCCTCTCTCCATAGTAATCTACCTCCAAAGCTGTCTTTTTACCCAGTATATCAGTAGGTTACTATTTTGAATAATTCAGTTTTTCTTTAACATGTTATAGGTTTTCCCTATATAATTTATTTTATAACGAATGACTTTTTTCTTCTGAAATCATGGCGGTTGCCGCCTTTTTTGCCGAGTCCATTATTGAGGGATTTTTCCTATCATCAGCTGCCGTTGCTGCTTTTTTGTCCGTATCTTCGGTATCCGGCTTCGCTTCATCGTCATCCTTTAAAGATCTGCCACTTTCAAACCACCAGCCAAGGAAACCTGCCACTAAAGCTGCCACTGCCATTAAACCCACAAAAATATTCTGTCCCATATAAACCTCCATATTAAGCATACAGAATTTTTCGTATACGAAACACACATACAGGTTCTGTATGCCTCCATAATCAATTACTATTCAATTTACTGCTCTTGTTATAATCGGAAATTTTATGAGATTCGTTTCTTCCCGTCCGAATTGTGAATATAATCAGAAATCTTTTCACTATGACAATCATATGTGGTCTGATCCACATAATCACAGTCTGATATAGATACAGGCTCCATAGAAATGCCGGCAAAGCACAGTATATCTGCAAGCTCATCGTTCCTGCCGGTTCTGGCATGCTTTACCGTAAGCTCAGACAGCTCAAGTCTGATTCCAAGCATTTCGGAGGTACATGCCTCAGTGTCCGTAAGCACGCTCTCTACTCCATGTATAGACGGAACTGAAGATACAGGGGACTCTTTTAAAGACATGTTGTCTACTCTTGTATTACCGAAATATATGCCTGAAATGATTATAAGCATTGAAAGCATTGCACATAAAAGTCGCTTACTCTTTATCACTGCATTTCTTTTTAACCTTTCTGCCATAGAGTCCACCTCCTTTGAACATCAATTCTCCTTCGGCAAAGGGCTGACGCTGCAGGTCAGGTCTTCATATAAAACCTGACACAATCCTTTATCAATGTCAGCTCATCACGGCCTGCTTTTAGATTTTATCATAAACTTTATACTTTGTAACTTTATTATTTCCATTTTCAGGAATATTTTACCGGGCTTCCCTGATAACCCGTATCATCTGAATAACCAATGTAGGGGCAAATGCAAGTCCAACGATCCACATTAACTGAGTCCCTGTAAGCCCCGTCACCATAAAAAGCCCACCCATTGCAGGTATTAATATAACCGCCGCCAGCAGTACCACTCCTGCGGCAAATGCCCTGTTGCTCCACTTGTTGCTCCTTAATCCGAGCTTGAATATTGACTTCTCCCCTCTGCATGTAAAGCCATGGAACAGCCTTGCAAGAGTCAGAGTTGCAAAAGCCATTGTACTTGCTGCTTCCCCACGTCCTATATAAAACGCAGTCTGTGTAGCAATGGCAATAAGAATGCCATACAAAGCCAGCCTTCCGCAAAATCTTCCGTTTAAAATTCCCTTTTTAGGATCCCTTGGCTTGTTCTTAAGCAGATTTCTGTCTGATGGTTCCATGCCTATGGCAAGTGCCGGAAGTGAGTCTGTAAGCAGATTTATAAACAGCAGATGCACCGGTTCAAAAGGTGTCGGTAACGCCATAACTGAACAGAACAGCACCACAAATATAGCTGCAAGATTACCCGATAACAGGAAAAGTATTGCATTCATAATATTCCTGTAGACATTACGCCCATTTAACACTGCCTTTATAATAGTTGCGAAATTATCATCCGAAAGTATCATGGCAGAAGCGTCCTTGGATACCTCGGTTCCTGTAATTCCCATGGCAACTCCAATATCAGCTTTCTTTAGAGCCGGAGCGTCATTAACACCGTCACCGGTCATGGCCACAACCTTGCCCTTCCGCTGCCATGCATCAACTATCCTGATCTTATCTGACGGAGACACCCTGGCATATACAGATATGTGGGCAAGCTTACTATCCAGCTCATCATCCGACATATTGCTAAGCTCCTGTCCGGTAACTGCCACATCTCCATCTCTATATATACCTATCTGCCTGGCTATGGCAGTAGCTGTAACCTTGTGGTCTCCGGTTATCATCACCGGCTTTATTCCTGCACCGATAGCAGTTGCCACAGCCTCTACTGCTTCATCCCTTGGAGGATCTATCATTGCCACAAGCCCTGTAAATGTGTATCCATATTCGCTGTCCATGCACAGCTTCTCATCTTCGTTACATTCCTTATATGCAAATGCAAGAACCCTCATGCCATTTTCAGAAAAAGCTCTGTTCTGTTTCTTTATTGCCTCTCTGTCATCATCTGTCATCGGTCTCACTTCCTGACCGTCCATGATATTCTCCACTCTGCCAAGGAGCACATCAACGGCCCCCTTGGTAAATACCGTAGGTGTTCCCTCTATGACATACTTGCTGCTCATAAGCTTCCTGTCAGAATCAAAGGGCAGCTCCTCAAGTCTGGGGATCATTTTTCTGATGTCTTCCTCCGGATTTTCTCCAGGATTTCCACAAGAAATATCTGTTTTTCTTGCCATGTGGAGCAGGCAGGTCTCCGTTGGATCTCCCACATCCTCACCACTGCATATACCGGAATCATTGTTAAGTATGGCATTATACAACAGATATCTGTGTGCCCTTGTTCCCTCATTTATCTCCTCCGGCTTAATACACTGTCCGGCAATATACACATCCTTCACAGTCATCCTGTTCTGGGTCAGGGTTCCTGTCTTATCCGAGCAGATAACGGACACGCAGCCAAGACTTTCCACCGCCTTAAGTTCCTTGATTATGGCATTGTCCTCAGCCATCTTCCTTGTGCCCATAGCCTGAACAATGGTCACTATGGAACCCAGTGCCTCAGGGATTGCCGCCACAGCCAGTGCTACAGCAAACATAAGGGAAGAAAGAATGGTCTCTCCCTGCCATATCCTCAGTGCAAATACTACTCCACTGATCACCATTATAAGTATGGCAAGCTTCTTGCTGAAATTATCAAGGCTCACCTGAAGGGGAGTCTTTCTGTCCTCTGTATCATTCATTAGAGATGCTATGCGTCCCATCTCCGTTGCCATTCCCGTAGCAGTCACCAGCACCTCAGCTCTTCCGTAGGTGACAAGGCTTCCTGAAAACACCATATTTACCCGGTCTCCAAGGGGAACTTCTTCTGATATAACCCCCTCAAGCTTATCAACATTTGTGGATTCTCCCGTCAGTGAACTCTCATTTACCTGGAGAGAATGATTGCTTATTATCCTGCCGTCTGCCGCCACCATGTCTCCCGCTTCCAGAAGCAATATGTCCCCCGTCACCACCTCAGAAGCCGGGATCTCCTGCTTCATTCCGTCTCGTATGACTCTGGCGTGGGGTGCCGACAGGTTCTTAAGTGCCGCTAACGACTTCTCCGCCTTAACATACTGGATAGTTCCAAGCACTGCATTCATTATAAGAACTGCAAATATTACTATAGTACTCTCCACATTTCCCGAAAACATGGACACCACTGCTGCCGCCACAAGAATAACCACCAAAAGGTCGGCAAATTGTCTCAGAAATATGCTGAATATACTTTTCTTTTTCTTCTCCCTTAACAGGTTCTCACCATATTTCTCAAGCAGCTCCTGTGCCCTCCTTGTGGTCAATCCTCCCGGATCCCCATATTCCTTGAATAATTCCCCTTTTGTCTGCTGATAAATTTCTTTCATAGACTTCTCCTTTCCGTCTTGTTTTTATGTTAAGGAAGCAGTTGCTATAAATCGAGTAGGCTCCTCCTACTCGATCTGTGCAATATATGTCATCTCGCCTGACGGCTTATTGCCCAGCGATAAAACACGCTTTGCGAGTTTTATCCGCTGATTAGCAGTCGTCAAATGCAATCATGCAAGCATGTTGCACTTGACTCGTTGCTATAACAAAAAAACAAGACCTTTTGTGCACAATAAATGTACACAAAAAGTCTTGTTTAACAGATCTATTGCTATCTGATCCCCGGTCTGAATAACAGCTATAGGCACTGTCCAATCAGACGTCCTGACGAAAACCAGAACACACACCATAGGTGTATGCAACTACTCCCTTTTTTGATAATCTACTAATATCATACTGCATATTATATGTCAACGCTTTTTTAATTATTACTGCAAAAGAAATTACATGCATTTCTTGCACGGCTCATAGCCCTGATTTAACAGGTCATCAAGAGAACCTGTGTAACTCCTTTTATTTGACTCCTTCATCTGCTTCACGCTGGAACATGATGGTCTGTGTATCTTCTTAGTGTTGGTATTCAAGATATACTCCTGCTCGTTACCACTATTATTCTCCGTGATTGCCTCAGTGTTTTCTGAAGTCCTTCCATCTGCATTTTCCCGGGATGAACCACTGGCATCCCCACTGTCTGAACCGGAATTATCCCCGCTGTTATCCACTTCTCCTGTGTAATCAGGTGATATCTCGCTGTCGCCGGTGGCATAATCAATGTCTATCCCCGGCTGCACATTATAACAGAACACATTGAAGCATATACCTGAGCCTTCATCCTCAACCGACCATGCCTCGATCTGAACGCCATTTGCCACAAGATTATCCCCCTCAAAATAAGGTGTGACCCTGTAAAGCACATGGTTTCCGGTGTCCTTCACATACTGGGCAACCTGATCCTCAAATGGCACCATGCCCTGCACATTAAGATATCTGGTTCCGGTTATGAGGTTTTTCTCATTTGCATTCTCACCTGCCAACTGGTATGCGATCAAATGACATCTGTTGTAGAGGTAATTCCCATCCACAATGCCATTGTATTTAACCGTATGCCATCCGCTGGGCTTGATCTGTCCTATCTCTCCACGCTCTTCCTCCGGCATGAGCTCCTTGCAGATATCTGCATATGCCACACCACATCTTCCAAGTTCATCAAGCTCACTGTACTCCTCAAATGGTTCCGTGGACTTCTTGTCCTCGTTGGAAAATCCCGGCATATTGTCATTGATAATGGCATAGGCCTCACTGTCATCAGCCGGAACAGCAACAAAGACCGGTCTGTCGCTCTCGGTGGTTGGGGCCACAACATCACTGCCCGATCCATCACCGGAAATATCCGAATTATCATCCTTGCCACTTAATGTATCCGCCGGCCGCCCTGCCACATCCCGGTCATTCCCTGCAAATGCCTCTGTGGTGATCTCGCTTGTAGCTACAACCTCCGTGGTTCCTGTGGTATTATCCTTATTCTTATCTGAGAAAACTCCACCTGCCGCTGCCAATATAAGCAACAGAAAAATACTCACAAAAACAAGTCCACGTTTATTCTTCCTCTTTGTGTCACCTGCCATACTCTTATCCTCCTCCGACGGTGCATGTCAAGTTTTCATATAAAACATGACACCCTCTTATTATCCTAACAGATATTATAACACATCGATAAAACACGCTTTGCGAGTTTTATCCGCTGATTAGCAGTCGTCAAATGCAATCATGCAAGCATGTTGCACTTGACTCGTTGCCATAAAAAAAGATAACGCAGTGACATATGATCAGCCACTGCGTCATGCTACAAAATCCGGCTATTTACACCGAAGTTTTATTCATTTTGTCACATATCAGAATACACTAGAAAGCCGCTTTATATATATCAAGCACCTGCTCTTTTGTAAGCGGCAGATAATTGTTCTTAAGAAGTCTCTGCTGGGTTCCGATCACATCATGTGCGAATACCGGAAGGTCGCTTTCCTTAACTCCGAAATTCTTTAAAGGCTCACACTTTAATACCTTATCCATAAGGGAGTATAAAGCCTCCAGTGCCTCCTCAGGCTTTACCTGAAGAGTATCTCCTATGACCTTCTCCAGGTCATTTATCCTTCCTACAGGCTTCAGCTCCTTGTACTTCTTCATAACGGAAGCGAACATAAGCTGGTTGCTCTGTCCATGTGGAATATGATATACAGAACCTAGAGGATACGCACAGGCATGTACCGCTGCACAGCCTGCATAACCAAATCCAAGTCCTGCCCAGTTTGAAGCCTTTAAGAAATCAGCAGCATAGGTCTTCCATGCGTCACCGCCGCCGGCAGCTACTGCCTTGCTCCAGCAGGTGATTATGGTCTTTAATGCCTCTGTGGAGAATATCCTTGATATGCTGCAGCCATTTGGACTTAAGAAGGACTCAACACTGTGCACCATTGCGTCTATTGAAGATGTGGCAAATACCTTGTAGGGCATGGATTCCAGCATATTTGTGATCATTATTGCCTTGTCCGCATACATTGCATCCGCCGCAAGTCCCATCTTCACGCCCTTGCTCACACGGTTTATAACTGAAATATTTGTAACTTCACTTCCTGTACCACAGGTGGTAGGAACAATGATAAGGGGATGATACTTCTTAAGAGAAGCTACATTGTCATACAGATCATCAACCTTATCCTCAGGTCCTGTCACAGCCACAGCCTTGGCTATATCTATAACAGTTCCACCGCCTACAGCGATTATCCTGTTGAATTTCTTAGCCCTTAAGGCATCTATTATGGCGTCAACCGCAGCGTCTGTAGGCTCGCCGGTACCGTATTTCTCCCTGAATAAGGTCTGTACACCGGTACCAAGCGGTGCTATATATCTGTCGTAGGTATGCTCTCCGCATAACACCAGATCCTCCTTAGAAAGACCGGCTTCATTTGCAAATTCTGCAAATGTATCATACTCTTCTATCTCTGTCTTTATTGAAAATCCCTTCATTACAGGTTATGCCTCCTTCTTAAGAGCTTCTTCATCTATATCGTATCTGCGTTCTACAAGGTCGATTATCACATCGGCTGTCTTGTCCCAGCCAAGGAGACTGCTGTTAAGCAGTATATCTCTTGTATGTCTGTCACCACGCTTCTTTCCTGTAATGTATGCATGTCTTGCGTGCTGTGACTTCTCTACATACTCCCACTCTTCTCTTGCCTTGTGCTCGCTCATGCCCTTTTCCTTCATTACCGCTGCGATCTCATCTTCCTCAGGTGCATAGATGAATACATTTAACACATCATCTCTGTCCTTCAGGATGTAATCACTGCTTCGTCCTACGATAACGCATGAGGACTTGTCTGCGAAATCATGTATCGCCTGGAACTGGGCGTCTATAACTCGGTTTGAAAGATTTGCATATCTTACACCATATGAAGTGTCAAATGCATATCTTACGCCGATCTTGGTATCGGCTTCTTCTACAAGTCCCTTGTCTACACCGATCTGTTCAACAACCTTATCTACCAGATCTCTATTATAATACGCAACTCCGAAATGGTCAGCAACCATTTTCGCGATCTCCGGACCGCCGCTTCCGTACTCACAGCCAACTGTAACCACGAAGTGTCTTCCTATATGCTTCTCGTCGTATACTGAGCTGTCACCTGTGTATGCATCCTCAGTCTTTGCCTCATCCACAATAAATATGTCACGTCCAAATTCATCACCATATTTGCGCTTTGAGTACAAGAAGAAGAATACACCAAGCACAAGCCATATACCTACAACTACCCACTCCTGCCATATAAGAGCTGCCGAAAATGACGCCGGCACGATATAGAGAAGTGTCATGAAACCAGCCATGATAACCGCCATTACACCTACGAACTTACCTGCCTTTACCTTGTAAGGTCTGTCCATATCAGGTCTCTTCTTACGAAGGATACAGAATGAAATTGACACGAACATGTAAGCGATAACACAGCCAAATGACGCTGCGTCAACCAGCCATACCAGTACTCCTCTTCCAAAGAATGGAGCCGCACAGCAGGCTATACCACATAATATGATAGCTGCAACAGGTGTCTTATTCTTTCCAAGCTTACCGAAGAACTTAGGTATCATAAGGGACTCACCCATTGAGTAAAGTGCACGGCTGCCACCCATAAGGAACGAATTCCAGGATGTGATTATTCCGCACAGACCGCCGATTATAAGCACCTTGCCCATAAGCGGAGAGTTAAATGCTATCTCGATCGCCTTAACTGATACAAGTCCGTTCTGGGACGCCATCTCTTCTGCTATGGCACTCTGTGGCATTATATAACAAACTGCAAATATTATAAGGAGATACCACGCAACTGCCAGAATAATTGACAGTAACATGATCCTACCGACCTTCTTGTATGGCACATTTATCTCTTCTGCTGCCTGTGGGATTACATCAAATCCTATGAACAGGAACGGAGTCATACATGCAACCTTGAATACACTTCCTAAAGTATTTCCTGTGCCTGCCTCCCAGATCTGTCCGCTGATATTGCTGCCATCGCCATTTACAGCCGAGCCTACAACAAGTAATATACCTGCAAGGGCGATTATTGCCGTAAGTATTGTCTGGAGCATGGCTGCCGTCTTGGCACCCTTGATATTTACCCATGTGATAAGTACCGCAACACCTACACCTAAGATGATAGTTGTAAGGTAGATATCCTTTCCTGCAATGGTATAAAGATATACCTGATTGAAATCAGGAAACAGATATGTGATAACTGTCGGAAGGGCTGTTGCTTCAAATGCTGAAGTAGCCACATATCCAAGTACGATCATCCATGTACATATAAATGAACCTGTAGAACCCATTGCCCTGTAGCTGAATACATGCTCACCACCGCACTGTGGCATCGCTGATGTAAGCTCTGCGTATGTAAGTCCTACAAAGAATACCATTAAACCACCTATCAACATTGCAATTATGGATCCCATGAATCCCGCTGTGGTGATCCAGTCGCCGGAGTTTATTACCCAGCCCCATCCGATCATGGCACCGAAGGCGATGACCAGGATGTCCCAGGCTCCCATTACCTTGTCGAATTTTGATTTCTGCTCCATAGTCGTTCCTCCTGTCCTTACGCTTCAAGTGCTTCCCTGATGGACTCCTCGAATATCTCAAGACCTCTCTCCATCTGCTCATCTGTCATGGTAAGCGGTGCAAGGAATCTTATGGTGTTACTTGCTGTACCGCAGCTCTCAAGAAGAAGTCCCTTCTGCATAGCATTATGAATGATATCTGCCACAAGCTTTGTAGCAGGCTCCTTTGTCTCTCTGTCTGTAACGAACTCTATTCCGATCATTGCTCCAAGACCTCTTACATCACCGATAACAGGATATTTCTCCTGAAGCTCTTTGTAACGCTTTGTAACAACCTCACCGATATGTCTTGCTTTGCCTGCATAGTCATCTCTCTTCATAACCTTCATAACTGCAAGGGCTGACGCACATGCAAGTGGGTTTCCACAGAATGTACCACCGATAGTACCTGCGGGAGCAGCGTCCATGACTTCTGCTCTTGCTGTTATAGCTGAGATCGGAAGACCACCGCCAACTGACTTGGCTGTTGTGATGATATCAGGAGCACATCCCGCTTCCTTCCAGTATTCTGAAGCATAGTACTTTCCCGTTCTGCAGTTACCGCACTGAACCTCATCAGCGATCATCAATATTCCGTTGTCATCACAGATCTTACGGACTGCCTTTACCCATTCGATAGGTGCAGGGATAAATCCTCCCTCGCCCTGTAATGGTTCAAGGATCATACATGCTATCTCGCTTGCAGGAGCACCCTCGTCGAATACTCTGTTTAATTCATCAAGATAATACTTGATCGCCTCTTCCTCTGTATATCCCTTCGGTGCTCTGTAGAGATATGGATATGGTGCTCTGTATATTCCTGCAGGGAATGGACCCATGCCCACTGCATATACCTTCTTGGCTGTAAGTGCCATTGTAAGATTTGTTCTGCCGTGGAATGCACCGGTGAAGCAGATGACACCGCTTCTCTTGGTGTATGCCTTGGCGATCTTGATGGCATTCTCATCACACTCTGCACCGGAATTTGCAAAGTATGTTTTCTTCACATCTCCCTTACAAGGGATCAATTCATTGAGCTTTTCTGCCAGCTCAACATAGCCCTCATGAACATATACATTAAATATTGTATGGAAATATTTCTCTGCCTGCTCCTTTACCGCTTCTACTACCTCTGGATGTGAATAACCGATATTTAAAACACCTACACCTCCAACCCAGTCAAGGATCTTATTTCCATCAAGATCCTCAAACATTGCACCTGCGCCCTGCTTGATACATATTGGATAGGTCTTGCCGCACAATGCCTGTGGGATTGCTGCGTCTCTTCTGTCAAGAAGTTCCTTTGACTTTGGTCCCGGAACCTGCTCTGTAATTATCTCTGGTAATGATGTTGCTAATTCTGCTGCTGTACTCATATCTTTCGTCCTCCTTACTAAACAATCAAAAAAAGACGCCGGATAGTATTAACTATATCCAACGCCTTTGTCGTTTGCTTTTCTTTAATTTGTGTCTATTATACCAACTGTGATGGCAAAATCAATGTTTTTCGGATACTATATTTTTTGTGCACGGTGCACAATGTTATTTTTCTATCAGGTTTCCGTAAGTTTTCTGTAATTTCTTATCATGAATGCCATCTTAAGCTTCATGCAGGTATCCAGATCATCAAGGTCTGTCTCCAGTATCTCCCTGATCTTATTAAGCCTGTAATTAAGGGTATTCCTGTGAAGGTACATGTACTCTGCGGTGCTCTTGGCATTACAGTTGCAATTAAGGTATTTCTCCAGTGTCTCGCAGAGATTTCCGCTATTTACCCGGTCTGCATTTATGAGGCTTCCCAAGTTATCCTCCACGAATTTATCCAGAAATCTGCTGTCAGGAATATGTGAGATAAGTGTATAAAGGCCCAATTCATCATAAAATACCACATGCTCCGGTGAATCTGACGCCCGGGCGATCTTAATGGCTGCCGCCGCCTCGTTTCTGCTTAACTTCACGTCCTCAAGATATCCTGTAGCATTGCCAACGCCGGCTATCAGCTCGGTTCCGCACTCTCGCTCAGCCCTGTCAACAATACGGTTAAGTATCTCCTTCATACGGCTGTCATCCACATGCTCAACAGGTATAAGAGCGATCATGGAACCGGTCTGTAACATTACCATTACATTTGTCCCGGTATGGCTTGCAAATTCCCCGGTGGTTATACTTCTAAGTCTCTGTCCCGCTGCCAGGTAGTCACGATCTGCCTCATCTGCCTGGAGAAATGCAAATTCTACCACAGTGAAGCTTCCGGCAAGGTCAATATTAAGCACTCTTGCCTGGGCAAATACCTTGTCCCTATCCAGATATTCCGCATCCAATATAGAGGACAAAAGCTGCTCGGCTGAGTTCCTGTCATTTTCCTCAAGAACCAGTCTCTGGCACATTATCTGGCTCAGATCAATAAGGGGAAAAAGCTCCGGAAGCTCAAATAAAGGAAGATCATGCTCCGTGCAATAGCTCATGAGCTTGTCCGATATCTGTCCTTCATTTATCCCCAATGCCGCTATGTCATGTTCCCTCATACGGTCGATAAGGTTCATGAGACTCTTGCTGTCGTCTGTAAGACTTCTGTTGGTCAGTACAACAAATTCTCCACCATGTATATAATTCTCGATCCGATATTCGTTCTTCACGCACTGAAGACAGTCGGCAAAATATATCCATCTTATAGAATGCTCAAGTCCGGCTTCCCCTGCTTTAAGATTGAGCACATTATTCAGTTCAGGTATCTCCATCATGTCTTCACAGGTCATGTGTTATTTGTTCTCCCTTTGGTTGCTTGAAATTTGTTAGCTTCTGACATATTATACCATAACTTCTACATACAGCGTATCTTTATCGGGTACTTATCGTAATTACATTTTTTTCCGGGCATTTGATCATTTACAGTAATACTTTTATCGGTCACCTATAATGATCACATTCGCTTTCCATATATTTAGTCAGTTACTGTGATAGCCTTGGCTTTGGCAACATGCTCCATAATGAAAGCTGATATGACAGCCGTCAAGGCCTCTGCAACCGGAAATGCATAGAAAACTCCTTCTGCTCCCCATATACGGGACAATATCCACGCTGCCGGAATGATGATCACCACATATCTGAACAGGGATATCATGAGTGAAGCCATGCCCTGTTCCAGTGCTTCAAGAGCTCCCGAACAGGTAACTGACACGGCAGATACCACGAAACCGAAGCTTATTATATGAAGTGCCTTTATTCCTATATTGATGGTGCTTATGTTCTCGGTGAACAAACCGATCATTTGTCCCGGTATCAGCAGTGACAGTATCCATCCCACAGCCATAACCCCCGCAGTCAGGCAAAGTGATACCTTGAAGGTCTGTCGAACTCTCTTCTTCTCACCGGCTCCGTAGTTGAAGCTGATGATAGGACGTATGCCCTGAATGATACCATTTGCAGATAGATAGATAAATGTCTGAAGCTTGTAGTAGGCTCCAAGCACCAGCACATAGCTCTCGGAAAATGCTGCCAATATGCCGTTCAATGCTGATATGAGCAATGACGGAAGTGCCATGTTAAGGGAAGCAGGTATTCCCACCGCATAAAGTTTCTTGAGCAGATTGCCTCCGAAATATATGTTCTTCCTGTTGAAGTTAACCGGCAACGGTCTGAATATGCAGAAGGCAATATATACAAGCAAGGTTATGGTCTGCCCTATACCAGTCGCGTAGGCTGCACCTGCCATGCCCATCTTCGGAAATGGACCTATTCCGAAGATCATAAGGGGATCCAGAACGATATTTGCAATGAAACCGCACATCATGCTTATCATGGATACCTTCATACGGCCTACCGACTGGTATATCTTCTCCAATGATATTCCAAGCATTATGATGATAGAAAATGCAAATGCCCTGTTGGCATATGTAAGTCCCATGCTTAGGATCTCCTGATTGTCGGTGTACAGTGACAGGAACCAGGGCATACCGAGGGTACATACCACCATAAGTATCACGCCGTGAATGAAGCTTAAGAGCATGCCCGTTGTGGCTGCCTGATCTGCCTGCTTCTCATCCCCGGCGCCAAGACAGAATGCGATCCTGGCATTCATTCCTATGCCAAATCCTACCGCAATGGAAGTTATAAGGTTCTGCACCGGATACACCAGCGACAATGCCGTCATTGCCTCCTCACTTATCTTCGCGACAAAATAACTATCTACTATGTTATACAGGGAATTTACCGCCATGGAGATCACCATGGGCAGCGACATGGAAATAACCAGTTGCAGTATATTTTTCTCCTTCATGAAATTCTGATCCATAAATCTTCTCGCTCCTTATCTTATTGTACTTAAAACTGTGTTTCTATAACTATGTGCCTAAAACTATATGTCTATGGCAAATGTCATTTTCTGCCCTGACACAACTTCCGGTCAGCATTTTTTTGCATTAAAAATGCCACACAGTAAAAATACTGTGTGGCGAAAAAAGATCTCTCTTGAAAAATCCACTCCCATATGGGTTTTATGCAGCTAATTTAACACAACTTTAATGGACTGTCAAATGGCAGTTGGGGGAAGTTTTACATCTACCGCCCCTTATTATCAATCTTCCTAAAATCCAGCCTGTAAAACGGTGTTGCAGGATCCACATATACCTCATACACATGAAGCTTCTTTTTCTTTGCGATACGGCACAGCTCAAGTTTCACGTCATGGTCAATATCTTCCCCTACAAATACCGCCTCAGGCTTCACGGACATATATGCAGCCTCATCAGGAGTATTGATATCTTCCGGAAAACTGCACAGCCTCCACTCCTTCTCTGAAGCCCGGCTCTTATTTCTGGTTGTAAGCATCTGCAGTAATACCGGCTTAAGTCCGTTCTTTATATCATTGTGGCTTTTCTGGGACAAAAGCTTAAAAAGCTCAGCACCCAAATCATGCCGTGCCTCCCTGTAGTTAACCTTACCAAAGCTTGCTTTCTTAAGCAGCTCCCGATCTTCCGGATCATAAAGTACGCCCTTTTCAAGTTTTGCCTTATCATACATAAGTGCAAATCCTCTATAATGATCACCATGCTCCATCCATACATTGTCCGACAGGTAATCCTCGTAGAAGTCTGCCATCCTGCCATTTGCCCCGAGCTTTCCTGTAATATTTCCGATGGCAAGACAAACCTTGTCCTCAAAGACTTTCCTGCTTTCGGGAGTCTCGGAAGTCTTCGTGAAAAATTCCCTGTTAAAAGGCGTTATTATCCGAAAGCTGTCCTTATTCTTACCACCCAGATAATCTCTCTCATAATGCTCCAGCTCATAGGACACCAACTCCCATGCCCTGGAAAAGTCCACATACATACTCTTCTCAAATGGCCCATTAAATACATCAGGGGCAGAAAAATAAAGTCTGTCATCTGCAAATGCCTGAATATTTTCTTCATTGGCACTTTCATATCTAAAAACTTTACTTCCTACCCCTTGTAACATTATCTATATTCACCTTTCGTTGTTCCATCGTACATATCTGTGTTATATGTTGTCATGATAACACAGTTGGAAATATTCCGCAATGTACCATGTCAACTCACGGCAAATTTAGTCTTCCATGCCTCACGCTAACCAAGCAGCGTTATATATATTCCCGTCAGTATGGCAGTAGTTATTACTCCACAAATATTGGCACCTAAGGAATAATCCAGGATAAATGCCGCCGGATCAGCCTTGGAAGCCGCCTTCTGGGCAACCTTCGCCGTTGACGGAACACAGGAAACTCCGGCAATTCCTATGGTTGGATTGAAGTTTCCCTTCTTGAAGAAATAAACCACATAGCCTCCCACGATACCGCCAATTCCCGAAATAAGAAGTGCCAGCATACCAAGTATAAGCAGCTTGAACACCTTTTCATTAAGAAGTGTGCTTGCGTCACACAAAACTCCGAGCATAAGTCCCAGGAAGAACGTGGCGAAGTAGAGAAATCCGTCTCCAACCAGCTTTATATAGGCACCTATTCCCGTTTCCCTTATTACTATTCCTATGAAAAAGCTTAAGAAAAGCGGTGCTGCCACCGGGAAGAGCAGGCACAACACTGCATTTGTTATAACTGCAAATACTATCTTCTCCTTTGGACTGATCCTGCTTGGCCGCTTCTCACGAACTATAACCTTCCCTCGTTTGCTCTTAGGAATGAGCAGTTTTATAAGATACGGATAGCCGCCATAGGTCAGGCTCAGGTACAGGTACGCCACAATGGAGATTGGCACAAACAGGTCCGGTGCCAGCTTAAGGGACGCGAACAATACCATAGGTCCGTCTGCGCCACCGATAATTGAAACTGCTGCCGATGATCCCGGATCTAATCCCATAAGTCTTGCGATAGGATACGTCAACACTGTTCCCGCCTCTGCAAATAAAGCAATGGTCATACTTGTAAATGGTCTCTCAAGCACATATCCTATATCGCACATACTTCCTATACCCATAAATACAAGACAGGCAATAAGACCATTACTGAAGGTCAATGTGTACACAGGCTGCAGAAAGTCAATCTGCATGTACTTCATCAGATCGTCCGTGCTTGAAAGCAGTGGATTTATGATCAGATTTCCAATCTGGTCATTCTCTAGGAAAAGCATACCGGCATTAACCGCTGACATGCCAAGTCCCATAGGCACCATAATAAGAGGCTCAAGAGTCCCCTTTATGCCCAGATACACAAGCAAAAATCCCAGTAAAATAAGTACTATCCTGGCGATAACTATCTCCGGAGATTGCTCAAACATTGTGGCAATACCTTGAAAGAGATCAATGATATTCATTATTTGTCATCCCCTTTCTTAGTAAATGCTCCAATGCATGCCATGGTCACTTTCATAAGCACAGCAATACCATAGGAAATAAGTGCACCTATTCCAAATACTTTTAAAGCGATTATCATAATTCAATTTTCCTTTCCGTCATCTCATTTTAAAGCATAATTTACCTATGCCTGAATGAGTGCGGATTTCTTTCCGTCCGAACGATGAAGATACACTATGACAGAGTACCTTGGTGTCAGCTCGGACTCCACCAATAAAAAAGGGATATTTACAGACAGAGAATCTGCCTGAATCGAAGAATATATACATGCAAGGTCAGGAACAATACTATTTCCTTTACTGCTCTGTCTGACTCTTGTGAACTGCTCGGAATTCTTGACGCCGGTGGTTATATTACCCTCCAGGATCCTTGCCCCGTCCAGTTGCCTGTCCGCGCCATCAACTGCTGACGCTGTGGAACGTACGCCCGCCTGGTCTTCATTTACCAACCCGTCGGCATAGTCACTGTGGGAGCAGATACAGATAAATGCCAGTGCCATTATCAGGATAACAGCTATGAACTTGTGATCACTTGTCTTTATCCTCTGCACCGTCTGTCAGCTCCTCTCTCAACTAATCACCCACAATATAGCAAAATGAAAATGCAATGTCAATCAGCTTTCCTGTACATAACAATATAATAAGTAACATTTAAAACAATTCCAAATACTGTAGCTACCGGAGCTGCAATTCCGATCATAGTCAGACTGGCATCAGGCTGAATACTCATATAATATGCCAGTGGGAGTCTCACAAGCAGGGTCTGGACTTAAGCCCTGAATCATAACCCACAGGGTCTTATTATGTCCATTAAAGTATCCTATCATGGAGAACAGTATTGCCGTCACTATGGTCTCCGGTGCAAATCCTTTAAGATAATCATATCCATTCTGTATTACTGCCTTCTCCGTAGTGAATATTGACGCCAGCAGGTCTCCCTTGAATATGACAAGTGCAAATACCATACAGCCTATTACAAGTTCCACACAAATACCTTTAAACATGGCCTTTTTAGCCCGTTTCTCATTTCCTGCGCCCACGTTCTGAACTATAAATGAAGCCAGAGACTGCATAAGGGCACTTGGGATAAGCATACAGAATTTTAGCAAAATTTATTTTCTTATCCATCTTGACGATGCGGTTAGATGGTGTTTAAATATATTCTGCTCTTAATTGGAGCCATATTTACTACAAATAAAATTTGAAATGAGCTGATATTTATAAGGGTCTATTATAAATAGTCAATTACTTTTTCATTGACATTTACAATCACTTACGGCTCAGATATTTCTAAATAAATTAAGGATAAACACATGAAAACACTCAAATCAAAAGAAATGGATATGTTAAATGGAGGATTAGCCGGCAAGCTTATTCTTTTTTCACTGCCTCTTGCATTCAGCAGCATCCTGCAGCAGTTATTCAACTCTGCCGATGTGGCTGTAGTAGGCCGTTTTGCCGGGGACAATGCCCTTGCAGCTGTCGGAAGCTGCGTAGCTCTGGTTGGTATATTTGTCAATCTGATAGTGGGTCTGTCAGTTGGACCAAATGCTGTTCTTGCCAATCTTATCGGTCAGAAACAGCGAGACAAGATCAATGATATGTTACATACTATCCTGACATTTGGAACCATCCTGGGCATAGGTCTGATGTTCCTTGGCTTTCTGACTGCCAGAGTGATCCTTGAATTGTCCGGAACCCCTGCAGGTGTACTTTCAGAAGCACTTTTGTATATACGAATCTATTTTCTAAGCATTCCATTTATGACAATCTATAACTTCGGTGCTGCCATTTTGCGTAGCTTCGGAGATACCAGGCGTCCAATGTTTTACCTTATCATCTCCGGTGTTGTGAATGTAATTCTGAATCTGGTACTAGTGATCTGCTTTCACCTGGGAGTGGCAGGTGTTGCTATTTCCACTGTCATTTCCACCATTCTCAGCGCAGTTATGGTCATTATATATCTGTATCGCAGAAATGATGAATTTTCATTCCGTTTTCATCAGATGAAGATCATAGGCCCATATCTGAAGAAAATCCTGCAGATTGGTATTCCATCCGGCATTCAGGGGACTATATTTTCAATCTCAAATGTATTTATTCAAAGTGGTATAAATTCGTTTGGGGAAAATGCCATTGCCGGATCTTCTCTTGCACTGAATTTTGAATATTTCACCTATGACATTGCAAATGCATTTGCCCAGGCAACTGTCACCTTCACCAGCCAGAACTATGGTGCAGGCAACATCAGCAGATGCAAAAAAGTGTTCTGGTTAAATATGCTGTTTGGCATCGGCTTCACAGAGATCCTTGCAATCACATTCATAGTATGGAGTGACTTTTTCGTTGGCATCTACACTACAAGCTCTGCCGTAGCTGCTTATGCTTTGATCCGTATGTATCACGTATGCTCTCTTGAAGGCCTGACTACCACCTATGAGGTTGAAAGCGCCGCTCTTCGTGGCATGGGCAAATCCCTGGAGCCTGCTATATTCACTATTTTAGGAACAGTAGTATTCCGTCTTTTATGGCTTGGCACTGTCTTTCGTGCCCAGCCATCCTACGGCTGGCTGATGAATGTTTATGTGGCATCATGGATATTCACCGGTTGCACCCTTTTTATCGTATATATTAGACATATGAGAAGAATAGAAATAAGCTTTGCCACTAAGTAGCAAAGCTTATTTCTATACTATTCTTGTCTAGGCGAGCTTTATCCTCTCTGCAGCATCCTTTGCAATGGCAAGGCTTCTGCCCTTCGCCTTTATGAGCACGTTGCCAAAATATGACGATATCACCTGCACCTCATCACCAGTATCCAGCTGGCAATCACCAAATATTGATCTGTCAGCACAATTCCAGGCAATCTTCCCTGAAAAACCACTTGCTGCTTCCGATAATGATTTCATTATAATCACCCCACTATAGAACTCCAGCCATGCTAAATCTGCCTTTGCCAAATGACCGGAGGCAAATGGCTGAAGTGCATATCAGGTTTTCATAGAAAACTTGATATATTTATCATTATAACCCTTTCGGGGGAATGCTAGTCAATTCTAATTGTAGGTATATGCAGCTAATGTTATTTGTCAGAAGCTAACTGATATGCTAAAAAGCAAGCACCAGAAATCTACATGTTCCATCGCTAAATAATAGATACACACCTATTACATCTTTCGCAGCATAAGAATTTTCCCTGTTTCTTGCAAATATCAAGAAGGGAATTTCTGCTTTTGCCAGAATCAACAACCCGCTTATTCACAAGTATCTCTGTCATTTATAGTCCTTCATATATTCTAAAATATACGCCAACTCATAATCCACCTCCGAATCAAACACCATTGGCACAGCCTTCTCGTCCATAGGAATTTTTACATCCAACGGAATATTAGTCTTTCTTGAATAATCCGGGTTCCGTGTCTCTGCTGTCCGGGGATAGGAAACCGCAAATCCGTTTTAAAGGAAACCACCATTCCGGTGGTGGAACCCTTTATCATAAATCCCTTAGAATGTAATCATGCACCGAAAAGTGTAAATACATTCAAAGGAGGTCATGACTATGACCAAATACCGAGAGATTCTCAGACTTAGTGGTCTGGGACTCAGCCAGCAGAACATTGCCGACAGCTGCAATGTCTCCAAGAAAACGGTCAATCGCATTTTAAAGCGAGCTAAGGAATTAGATATTTCCTGGCCGCTCGATGAAAACGATACCGATGCTGTGCTCGCAGAAAAGTTTTTTCCTTCTACAAACCAAGTCACATCTAATAAAAGGATGCCGGACTATGATTACATACGCAAGGAGCTGCTTCGCAACGGCGTAAGCAAAAAACTCCTATGGACTGAATACATGGAGGACTGCCGTGCCAACGGCGATGAGCCGCTCATGTATTCTCAATTTTGCTATCACATCCAGCAGGATGAGCAGAAACGACGTGCTACCATGCACATCAACCGCAAACCCGGTGAGCAGGTTGGAGTTGACTGGGCAGGGGATCCTGCAATAATCATCGACCCGTATACCGGTGAAATCTTAAAGGCTTACATATTCGTAGGTGTAATGACTTACAGCCAGTATGCATATGTAGAAGCCTTTCTGGATATGAAGCAGAAATCATGGATTGCTGCTCATGTCCATATGTACGAGTTTTTTGGCGGTGTTGCCAGAATACTTGTACCGGATAACTGCAAGACAGCAGTTGTCCACAATGGTGGATGGAAAGACCGGCAGATCAATGAAACTTATCAGGAAATGGCTGAGCACTATGGCACAGCTATCATTCCTGCCCGTGTCAGGGCACCCAAGGATAAGCCAAATGCAGAAGGAACGGTAGGAAATATTTCTACCTGGATAACAGCAGCACTCCGGAATGAACAGTTCTTTTCCCTTGCCGAATTAAATCGTGCAATCAGAGAAAAACTGGAACAATTCAATCGGAGGCTCTTTCAAAAGAAAGAGGGCAGCCGGTTGGACTTATTTTTTGAAGATGAAAAGCCATTACTTTCGCCATTACCTGCTACCCGTTTTGAACTGAGTGACTGGAAGACAGCCACCGTCCAGTTCAATTATCACATATCTGTGGACGGAATGCTATACTCAGTTCCGTATGAATACATCAAAAAGAAAGTTGATGTAAAGGTAACAGATACCACTATTGAAATTTTTTACAACCATAACCGCATTGCTTCCCACCGTCGTCTGAAAGGACGCCCTGGGCAGTACAGCACCATTACAGAACATATGCAGGAAGATCACCAGAAATATCTGGAGTGGAATGGCGACCGCTTCCGCAAATGGCTGAGCGGATTGGCATAAATACGTACACTGTGGTCAATGCAATACTGGCCTCCAAACGTGTGGAACAACAGAACTATAGAAGTTGTATGGGACTTCTGAAGCTTACTGATAAATACTCAGAATCTTTGCTTAAAGTCGCCTGCAAAAAGGCGTTATCCTATACAGCTTCGCCCAGTTACAAGAGTATTAAAAACATCCTTGTAACTGGTTCTGTAAAAACGGAACCAGAATTATCTGGATCCAAGACCACGCATAAAGCACACGGCATCACAAGAGGTGCCGACTACTATCGGAGGTAAACACATATGACAAATCAGAGTACAATAGATAAACTAATTGAAATGCGCCTTACCACTATGGCAGATGCATTTCGCAACCAACTGGATGATCCTAAATTTAAAGAAGTACCATTCGAGGATCGCTTTGGTATGCTGGTGGACATCGAATACAGTAATCGTAAAAATAATCGTCAGAAACGACTGATCCGTAATGCTGGATTCGACCAGCCGGAAGCAAATATCATGGATATCAACTATACTTCCGGGCGCAAGCTTAACAAGAACCTTATTAACCGCCTTGCAACTTGTGAATATATATCAGAACATCGTAATCTTTTTATTACCGGTGCAACAGGCTGTGGTAAAACATACATGGCATGTGCATTTGGTATGGAAGCCTGCAAGCAGTATTACAACACCAGGTATGTCCGTATGCCAGATCTACTCATGGATCTAGACATTGCACGAACTGAATGAAACTATCGTAAAGTTATGGCAAAATATTCAAATCCAATGCTTCTCGTTCTGGATGAATGGATGCTTTTCAAACCAACTGATACAGAGCAGAAAGATATCTTTGAAATTCTTCATCGGAGACGCAAAAAATCCTCAACTATCTTCTGTTCACAGTATGTATTCAAAGAATGGTACAATCAGCTTGGTGGTGAAGACAGTCCGCTGGCTGATGCGATAATTGATCGTATTGCACACGACAGTTACCTAATAAATATCACGAGCATTGATGCTGAACATGACAGATCCATGCGAGAGGTGTATGGCTTGGATAAATCATTGTGTGAGTAAACTCATACATTAAGCGGTTCCCGCTCGTCCGGACAGATGGTTTCCCGTCTGCCGGATTGGCGGTGTTACCGCACAAGAATATTCAACGATTTTGAATCTTGTTAATATGGTTTCAAAGCTGCTGTACCCAAATTGTACCCAACACCTATAAAACCAAAATAATATACATCAAAGACTATATTGGTACACCATCAAAATCTTCTTCCATTATCTGTTGAACAACGTCTTGTGGTAATAATGATTGCACTACTCCAGAGGCAAGTTTTTCCTCTATTTTTGCAGGCAGTATATACATATAATAATCCCAATAATCATACGTTTTAAGGGTGTCGACACTTTTCTTTGAGAAGAATGCTACTTTATTTTTTTTCTCATTGATTATTTTCTCGTTTTCATCAATCTTTTCTCCAATATTTTTTAGAACAGAAGACGAAAATGAACTTTTTCGCATTATCTCTTGTAAATTACTAATCTTCGACTGTTCTTTATAAAAAAACATTTTTTTAACCCAGCTTGCAACATTTACTTTGGAAGAGCTTCGAGCATTTCCTAATCTAGATTGGTATGCTAAAATCAATTGTCCTTCAAAAATTTTCTTACTATTCGATCGCTTATAAAAATTAATAATTAGATTCTCCCACTCTTCTATTATTTTATTCTTTTTCCCGCTTTTCCCAGCAGCTTCAATGAAATCTGTCAGTATAGCAACACTTTCTTCACCATACTTTTCTATTTCTTCAACCACTTTATTATATTCTTCTGCATTTGTTAGCTGTTTCTTTCCAACGACCTTCAAAAACCATTGTTCTACGGCTTCCTTATCTTCTTCTGTACCATTACGTTCATCCAAATTATGTCCTAAAGTAGAACGAATAGAATTTATATTTTTCACAATATTCTCAAGTCTGACATAATCATAGTTTATACTGTATTTTTTCCCAATAGAACGTAGGTTATTACATATTCCTGCATCCACGAGAAATTTGTACATATTCAATGATGCCTGCATAAATCTTGCATCCTCACTGAATACCACAATAGAGTCGGGGTTGTAATTGCATAATACAAACAAATGCTCAGCCAAAGTATCACGTACCTTTTTGTTTAGTTTTTCTGCTTCAATAGGTGAAAAAGCTATGTTCTCATTCATGTTTTTCACCTCCTTCTACAGTTTTATGTGCAGAAAACTGGCTAGCAAAGCTTAGTCCTAACTCAAAATTTTTAAGAATTTGATTTTTTTGAGGCATACGGCGTAATCCAAGATTTTTCATATAAAATTTTACGCCTTGATTTTGTTCAGCAAAACGAGGCAAACCATCAACCTTAAGAAATCCGGAATAATTATGAGTCGACGCAACTGTACCGTTGTATTTCTGTGCGATGCCAGGCTCAAAACAAATTAAATACGGAACTCGCATCCTCTGGTTAGGCATATCTGATACTTTATGCATTGTTTTTGCTGCACCTAAATAATCTCGATTTATATGAATCTTTGCTAATGCAAATATTAGTGTAACAATAGGGCGAACGGAATTACCAGATATACTTTCATACTTTTCACAAGTTGCATAAACCTTTAACCAATCACTCTCTTTTAGATAGGTTTTCTGCCATTCTCGTCCAATTGAAAGCGGCCTTCCATTATAAAGCATCCATTCCACCCTTAATAATAAATATAAAGCCTGTATGCTTTTTTCAACACAAGCACTATACTCAGTATTGTTAATAAAATCAACAATACTTTTGCAGACATCCAACTGATTTTCATTTAGGACAAATTCTTTTCCCGTTTCATTCTCATATTCTGCAATAGCACTTCCACTAAGCCCAATTGAATCCATTTCTTGTTGACATACAAAACATATACCAGATGCATTATTTCTAGAAAGCATATTATTAAACAAATTCAAAAAGGGAGCTGGAGCTGTCCCATTTTCAATATCAGCTATATGAACCTTATAACTGCATGAATACTGTGCAATCTTATGCAAATGAATACTCAACTCATCCTTATCATTCATTCCTCGATTTGTAATTTCCAGTGTACTAGCATCATCTGCAATCATTCGAACATCACTAAGAAGAAACAGTCTTCTTTCTTCACTTGCACTCTCATATTCTTTTTCAAATATTTTGAATAAAGCATTATACAAATAGCCATTAAGTGGCGACGCTGAAATAGCTTTAAATAATATAGGATACAACTGTACATAACTCAACGGCTTGACATCCTTTGCCACAATTGAGCCGTTCATATACTGAACATATTCTTGCTTAATGCTTTCCAGTGTTCCATTTGACATTGCCAATTCTACTGTTAAAGAATTTATTGACGACTGGATTGAACGTTGAGATAAATAGCCATGTGTATCGTGCATCATCACTTCAAGTTTTTCTATGCTATCCAAAGCAAGATCTGATACCTCCGATAACATTTTTAACCTTTTTTTGTATGTTTCTTCTGTATAGTCATCTGGAAATATTTCCCACGGACTCCTATTTCCATATTGACTCTTTGAATAATTATGAAGTTTGTCCCACATATTTCCATAAAGTTCTCTATAAAAACTAATTTCTATTAACGCAAAACCTCTGTCTTCATCCGGAATATGAAATTTAGTTCTAACTTCATGAATCTTATCCGCAATCACATCAACTTTGCGCAAAATGCTAAGATGCTGACCATAATCCTTATGCCCCTCCCAAAATTCTATATATTCAGTATTTGGACCATACATCTTTAAAATAGATTGAATAGATTCTTTTAATTCATAATCCACTTCATTATTCTTACGGTAGCATTCAACATAATGGTTAATTATTTCCAAAATAATTTCTATCTGTTTATCTTCACTTACTTGATTGTTTTTCAAAAAAATCTCTGCTTCAAGTGTACTTCGAAACCTAAAAACATATTTCCCATCAATTTGTTCGAAGTAATGTATATAGTTGATTTGTGAAGTTAATAATCTGAACAATTCATAATCGTTATATACACCACTCTTTCCAAAGAAATCATTTTCATTTTTGCATAGCATCCTTAAGGCCAATGAATAAGGTGTATCCAATTTAAATCGACTAAACATGGCAATGCATATATTAAATTTATCTAAATCATATACATCAACTTCATCATCTTCAAGAGTCTTTTGGGCTTCTTCATTTAAAGGTATTCCAGCTTTTTTCAATGCTTCAAATAGCGGATTGTATACCTCGTCTTCCTTTTTCCCTAACAGCGATAATTGTTTTCTAATATAACGATTAACTAATCTCTGTTCACGGGACAACCCTGCTTCAAGCTTTGGTCTAATTAAAATTATCAATCTATAAAAATACTCAAAAATATCTACATTTCCTGATAATTCATCCCATATTTTGTTAATTTCCTCTTTATCTGCAACCGCGTATAGTTTGGCTTTCTGTTTAAGTGTATTAATTTCACTCTCATCAAGTTCTCTTGTCGCAGAGACAAAATAACAATTATTATGAGAGTATAAATCACTTTCAACCTCAGATTTAACAAATGAACCATCATGCTGCAATGTATAGTAAACCTTGTTAGCCTCTTTCTTTTTTGATTCAACACTGGTATATGCCGAACAAACTAAAACAAAACGTCTTCCTCTATTTTCCAGTTCGTGAACTAACTGTTTTGCTTCAGCAACTACATTGCGGTATGAAGAACTGTCCCAGACTATTAAAAAACGGGTATCTTTATCACCAACTTGTTCAACCTCTTGCATCAGTTCATCAAGAACTTGAATTTCACTACTTTGGCTTGCGAAACACAAATTATCACCATTAATGTAAATAACTGGATTTATTTTCTCGTTATAAATTTTGTATGCTAATGCTGCTAATTCCACACTTTTGGAACTACCAGGAATTCCTTCCAAAATAATGGGAATGTTACATCCACTTTTAGCCATGCTTTTATTGAAAATAAGATTTTTTACTATTGAAATTAAAACGTCCTCATAATTTCTTTTTAAATAAAAAGTAGATTGAGGTAAAAAGCCATACCACTGTGGCGAATCCCCCGAATTATTTAAAAAATTATAAAACCATCTTGATTGCTGAATTCTTCCTAGTGGTCTTATCTCATGAACTTTTTCTTCCGTAAGCAACTGCGCAAAATATCGACATCGTGATAGAATTGATTTTTTAATAAATACTGGTTGCTGACCCTTATAAAACAAATTTACATCATCATCAGAAATTGTTTCTTGCACATTATATTCTTCTGAGAAATCAGCCAATGCATCTGCCAATTTCCCATCATACCAAATGAAACTATTCTTCTCAGCAGTTTTTTTCAGCATTTCTGATGGCTTGTCATCTGAATTAAAAAATTCAATTGTACCGCCCTGAAGTTCTTGCCAAGAAAATATAAAAGTTTCGACAGGAATTTCATCTGCTCTATTAGAATTATATCCGATAACAACCATTCTTGTTCGAATATCCATTCTAGACATAACTCGATTTAGGATTTTCTCTGCTTGTTTTTTAACAAAAGACGGACGTAAATAATCTTCTACTTCTTCCAATTCTGCTGGCGCTTCATTCTCTGACCCATATAGTTGGATTACAGGCAAATTATCTCTACTAAATAAGTTTATAGGTAAATCTGAAAATGATATATATCTATGTGGTGTTCTTCCGTTTGCGAACTCAACTCCAAATCCATCTTTCTTACTTGTTGTAATAACACAACTCCATGGTAAATTGCATATTTTTTCCGTCAATTCACCATTATCAATTGCACTACTCCCCACAAATAAAATAACATTATCTTGATTAAAACTTTTAAATAAATCTGAAATAACTTCATCTTCGTTAATCCTATTATTCATTCACATGACCTCCCATAAATCAGATATTTCAATACAATTATGAATTAATAATCCCCCTAAACTATAAAGGCAAATTATTCAATGAACTTTCTGTAACTTTTTCCTTTGAATATTATAAAATTTCTTTGCTCCTCTATATTTTCAATGTAATTTCATCCAATCATGTTTTATTCAATCACTCCCGTAATATCCCGATAACGATTTACCACCCGATAAATCTCTACTACCTCTTTACCAACCTTATACAGCACAACATAATCATTCCACACCACATACTTATAATCCGTCTTAAAACTCACACACTTAAACAAGTCTACACCAATGTAAGGCAACTGCTGTATATTCTCAAACTGGCTGTAAATCTCCTGTATTGTTTCCAATGCTTTATCTGCATTATCCTCGGCAATATAATCCTTAATAGGTTTATATAGCTGAATTGTATCCAACCTATCATTAGATGATGTACTTTCCTTAAAGCGTAATGTTTCATTCGTTAAAATAAGCTTGAACGTATTGTAATCAGTATAATAATACATTAACACAACTCCTTCCTTATTTTAAGTTTATTTTATATCAAATGCAAAATCAGCCACGAGTTGCTTAAACTGCTCACAATATTCCGGTGATAGCATTTTACTAGGAGCATGTCCCTTATAATCAATATGATTAATTTCCGGACGATTATCATATTTTCCCATTTCTTCATCCTTAAGAGTAGTTGTAAAGATTATCTGATTATCTAATTCCTTATATTTTTCAATAACCTTCTTTTCCTTACCTGTCGATAAATCCTCCGCTCTAAATGAATCAATTATAATAGGCCAATTATGCCCCAACACTTTTTGAAGTGCAAACATTTTGACCACATGAAAAATAGTGGCTTCACTTCCCGAAAAGACTTCATCCTTTTTTGTAAATAATCCCTTAAACACCAAATTTCCATTAGGGTCAATAGCTTTATATAATGTGTTCATCTCTTTCAATATTACATTTATTACAGCTTCTCTCTTATTCTTGGTTTGCTCTGACGAAGTTTCTGAAACACTCAATTTACTTTGCAGTTCTTTAATCTCTTGTTCTATTTCTAAAATTCGCAATTCTGCATCAGATGCAGAGAAAATTTGCTCTTTCAACTCTATAAGGGCTTCTAACGTTATCTCTTCATCATTCATCATAAGACGCAATTTCTCTTGTTCGTTTGAAATAGCTATATCATATTTTTCTATTTCTTCATCGTAGGACTCGATTTTTTCATATATCGAGTTAATAATATCGTTCCGCATTTCGACAGTAGATACATCAAATACATATGCAGTTCTTTTAGTCGAAGTTGCATATGCAATATTTTTTGAATGGCAATCCATACACTTCAATTCTCCAACATCAATATTTCTGTTAAGAGACTTTAATTCTTTAATCGTATTTTCCCATTTTGATTTTCTGTTTGCTGCCAAATTTCTTGCCTTGCGAAGCTCCGTTATCTTCGCATTAATTTTGTCCATTTGTTCTACTTTATTTTCAAACGCTGATCGATCACTTACCGCGCTCAAATATTGAACCGGTGCTTTCTTTGACGAAAGAATTTTATGTTGTTTCAATAATAGTTTCTTTTCATCTTTTAAATCAGTCAACTGTGCCTTTATTTGCTCAATCTCTTCTATGTCTAATTTATATCCACTCAAGTCTAAAATACTGTATATCATTTCTTCAAAATCTTTTTTATTATACAATCCCGAATGTGAAATATTAGAAGTATCTTTTTTATCCTGACCAACAAAAAACAATTGAAAAAATAATACCGGATCCACAATCTTCGAGATTTGATTCTTAACAATCTCGGGCAATTTAAAAATGTGCTTCGTCCAATACCGCTTTAATTCTGACACACTATCAAATAACAATAATGTTTTTCCCTCTATAAGAGCAAAATTTTCACCATATCTACATACTCTGTAAAATTTATTATTTTCTTCAAATTCTGTGTAATAATAATATTTTTTGTAATCAAATGTTGTAGGGAAAGTGGGCTCATTGCCAATTGCATACATCATAGATTGCATGGCAATTGTTTTTCCTTTATTATTATCATCACTAGAAATAATATTTAACCCATCTGTAAAACCATCTTCCACAAACGCTTCTGTACTATTTCCAACTGCAATTTTCTTAATAATCATCCTTGTACACCATCCTTTACTTGCGCGATAAAATATTTTAATGATAATACATCAAAATCTTTCGCATTCTTTTTGATTTCTTTATCCATCTTATTAAATATCCCATTCACGTCTAGTAATGGATTCTTTAGTATAATACCATACACTTCCTCCAATAATGCCCAAAATGTTTCCGCTGAATTCTTATTAAACAATGCTTTTGACAGCGCCGTTTGACACTCCTGTATAAAATCTTTCTCTTGCTCTGGCGGACAAGTTCTCAATATCGGCATAAAGGACATTGGAATCCCTTGACCCACGGGATTTCTATTAATTATCCTCTGTAATGCCAACAAACGTACATCCGCCGCAGTAAGATGTCTGAAATATCTTAACGCTTCATCCTGCGTTTCTATTACAACTCCCTCTACAACCTGTACATTCTTTTTACTAGCTTGCTTGTCACGAATCTCATTAAATATTGCATCCAAGACTTTTTCTTCCGGTACTAATCCCGGATGATCTTTTATTATAGCTTTCACATATTCACTAGGTTTTCTATCATCAACTACAAATCTTACTTTTTTCAAGAAATCTGAAATATTGGTATCTGTAATATCCTTATCATCAATATACTCTTTTTCCTTAGCTTCTTCTTTTAATCCCTCTATCATCTTCTGTAATGCATCGAAATTCACATTTTCAATACCAAACGAATTAATTTCATCATCAATTCTTACGGTATTAGAAACACCACCAACAAATAATATGTAATCTGCGAAATCAAAATCACACATATAATTTTTAAACAATGTTACTAACTCTTTTCCTATTGCCTTTGGCGAGTTTCCTTTTGCTCCTTTTGACTGTATATCCCATAACTTATCAGAAAATGCATCCATACCAGTCAAATCATTAAAAAAATCAACGATAAAATAGTATATCTCTTCACTATCTTTTCTCAAATTCATTAGATATAATAGTGCCTTTGTTTCTGTTTCAGCTCCCGATTTTCTTGTTTTTTCTGACGATTTCACGATATATGACATTACTTCACCTTCTCTCCAGATTCTTGTATTTTTTTCCTAACCACATTGGTTAAGATGTGGTTAGGTTATTTTCTCACGAAAAATATTTCT
>ERZ1035032.15-NODE-15-length-127119-cov-11.609016_pt1 | contig 127119 bp, 101 predicted proteins | sample MGYA00520693_ERZ1035032 | MGnify/ENA primary metagenome ERZ1035032 (study PRJEB33766, sample SAMN09781740) | gut metagenome | biome: gut microbiome | host: Homo sapiens | place: Madagascar | study: EMG produced TPA metagenomics assembly of the PRJNA485056 data... | reverse complement strand
CTAATATATTATACAATAATATATGATGACTAAAAATTAAAAAAATGTATAATTAAATTAAGCTACAAAACGAGCTATAAAAAAGGAGGATTTTTATTATGAAGTTGAAAAAAGTTCTGGCAGTCAGCCTGGCAGCAGCAATGACTTTGAGCATGGCAGCATGCGGCGGCAGTTCATCTGACAGCAGCGCAGCATCTGATGATGCGACAACAGGAAGTGTGGCAGCAACCACAACTGAGAGTGGGGATGCAGCAGAGACCACAGATGGTGCTCTGAATTATGCAAGCATCAAATTGGGCGAGGATTACACCGACATCACGACAACCATCCATGTATTCAACCAGAGAACCGATATGTCCGAGGACAGCTATCCGGGAAAGAACTGGGAAGCTTACATTGCTGATTTCAATGAGATGTACCCGAACATCACTGTAGAGGTTGAGACGGATACCAATTATTCCGACGATTCCCTGCTTCGCTTACAGAGCGGTGACTGGGGCGACATCATGATGATCCCGGCAGTTGACAAGGCAGACTTGAGCGAGTATTTTCTGCCGTACGGCACACTCGATGAGATGGAAGGACAGATCAAGTTCGCAAATACCTGGGATTACGACGGACTGGTATACGGCGTTCCTTCTACCGGTAATGCACAGGGTGTTGTATACAATAAGAGAGTCTTCACAGAGGCCGGAGTGACAGAGACACCGAAGACACCGGATGAGTTCATCGCGGCACTGCAGGCGATCAAGGATTACGATTCTTCCATCATTCCGCTCTACACGAACTACGCAGACGGATGGCCGATGGAGCAGTGGGACGGACAGATCGCAGGTACGACAACCGGTGATTCTACTTACATGAACCAGAAGCTTCTTCACACAAAGGATCCGTTCCAGGATTACGGCGATGGCACACATCCATATGCACTGTACAAGGTGCTCTACGATGCAGTGGCAGACGGACTGACAGAGGATGACTTCACCACAACTTCCTGGGAAGATTCCAAGGGCATGATTAACAGAGGCGAGATCGCAACCATGGTACTTGGCTCCTGGGCATATTCCCAGATGGTAGACGCTGATTCTCACGGCGAGGACATCGGCTACATGCCATTCCCAATCACGATCGACGGTAAGCAGTATGCTTCCGCAGGCGCTGACTACAGCTTCGGTATTAATGCGGCATCGGATGCAGATCATCAGGCAGCAGCAATGGTATTCGTAAAATGGATGACAGAAGAGTCCGGTTTTGCATACAACGAGGGCGGTATTCCGATCGCTGCAGACGACAACGCTTATCCGGATGCATACGCAGAGTTTGGTGATGTGACATTTGTATCCGACGAGTCCGCATTAGAGGGCGAGGAAGATTTACTCAATGCGTTGAACGCTGATTCCGGATTGAACATCAATGCAGGTGGAAAAGAGAAGGTTCAGGAGATTATTGAGCACGCTTCTAACGGCGATATGTCCTACGATGACATCATGGCTGAGTGGAACGAGAAGTGGACACAGGCACAGGAAGACAATGGCGTGACGGCAGAATAAATAAGACATCATGCACAGATGGGACCGGAATGAGAGATCTGTTTCCGGTCCCGTTATTTTAAAAACAGGGTGAAAAAGATGGAGGTTGGATATGGCGGCGACATCAGTAAAGAAAGTAGAAAATAAAACAGCCAGGCGTGGATTCCTGAAGTGGGCAAAAAGCAGGAAGGGGCAGCAGACACTGATTATACTGGCATTTACCATAATTCCGCTTGTGCTGTTGGCAGCATTTACCTATGTGCCATTTGCTGAAATGGTGAAGTTCAGTTTTTACAAAATGAAATATTCCACGCCGGTAGATAAACGGGTATTTGTGGGTTGGAAGAATTATATCGAGGTATTCCGCAACAAGGATATTTTCGCATCCCTGTGGTTAAGCCTCTACTACATGGTAGGTTCGGTGGTACAGCTTGCGCTTGCGCTGTTCCTTGCAACGATTTTGAGCTTTAAGACAAGGGGAGGCAATCTCTTTAAGGGACTGATGTTTTTCCCGTATCTGATCAGCGGTATTGCGATCGGATTTATCTTTAAATATTTTTACACAAGAGGATTTGTATTCGATTCCATCCTCGGATGGTTTGGATTTGAACTGGATAGTCTTCCGTACTGGCTGCGCGATCAGAAGATCAACAACTGGTCACTGGTTGCAACTTCTGTCTGGAGATATTTCGGCAACAACATGGTGCTTTTTATCGGAGCGATCATGTCTGTAGATTCCGAGATGTACGAGGCGGCGGAGCTGGACGGTGCAAATAAATTTCAGCAGTTTGTACATATCATACTGCCGAGCATCAAGACGATTGTGACGCTGAATGTGATTTTATCCATCACAGGAGCACTGAGCGCATTCGAGCAGCCGTTCGTAATTACCGGAGGTTCCAACGGAACGGCAACGTATTTTATCAACATGAACAATATTGCACATACCAGCCAGAAGGTCGGACTCGCGTCGGCGATGGCGGTTGTGTTACTTCTTATCATTTTCGCATGTACGATCTTACAGAAACTGTTCTTTAAATATGTATACCGCAATGCGGATCAGGACGATGAAGTCATGACCAGGGAAGAGAGAAAGCGGTTGAAACAGTTTCACAAAGAACAGAGAGCGGCGAAAAAAGCAGCAAAGGGGGCGATGTAAATGAAAAAGCGCAGAAAACAGTATTCGGCAGGAGCCATTATCTGGATCATTTTTAAATATGTATCGCTTGTGTTTTTTTCCTTTGTCGCCGTGATTCCCATTATTTCCTGCGTCATCACTGCATTCAAGACGGAGGAAGAGTATAAGACGACGAATGTTATGACACTGCCGCAGAACTGGTTCAATTTTGACAACTTTGTGGAAGCGTTCCAGCGTGCGAACATGGGAAGGGCATTCGTGAATTCCGTGATCGTTATGGTCTGTGTCCTGATCGGAGCCATCATCATCGGTACACAGCTTGCGTATGTGTTAAACCGTTTCCAGTTCCCGGGCAACGGGCTGATCCGCAACCTGTTTTTATTCGCGGCACTGCTTCCGGGTGTTGCCATGCAGGTAACGGTCTACCAGATCATGCATGATCTTGGCTTTATCAATCATCTGTACGGCTACATCATCATGATGATGGGAACGGATGTCATCTCCATCTACATCTTTATCCAGTACATGGAAAATATTCCGGTGTCGCTGGATGAGTCGGCAATCATCGACGGAGCGTCCTACTGGAAGATCTACTGGAAGATCATGCTTCCGCTGCTAAAGCCGGCAATTGTGACCGCCTGCATCTTAAAGGGCGTGGGCGTGTACAACGAATACTATTCGGCAAACCTGTATCTGACCAAGGAAAACTTAAAGACGATGGCGATCTCCCTCTATACCTTTACCGGACCGCTTGGAAGCCAGTACAACCTGATCTGTGCAGGTGTTATCATTTCCCTGCTGCCGGCACTCATCGTGTTTATCGTATTCCAGAAGCAGATCTACAGCGGCATTACGGCAGGCGCAGTCAAGGGCTGATTACAGGAAAAGAGGAACAGCGATGGAAACATTAGAAAGCATGCGAGGAGAAGTTAAAACGGAACTTCTCACACATATCATTCCCTTCTGGCGTGCACTGCGTGACGACACTTACGGCGGCTATTACGGCTGGCTGTCTTATGATCTTGCACTGGATCAGAAAGCGGAAAAAGGATGCATTTTAAACAGCCGCATCACATGGTTTTTCTCCAATGCCTACACGGCATATCGAAAGGGACTTTTTACGGAGGAAGACTGTAGAAGCGCAGGCTATACCGGAGAGGCGCTCTTGGAGGAAGCAAAACACGGCTACGTCTTTTTGAAAGAGCACTGCATCGACCGGGAGTACGGCGGCATCTACTGGTCATTAAACTATGACGGGACACCGCTTGATACGACAAAGCACACCTACAACCAGGCGTTTTGCATCTATGCATTGTCCTCCTACTATGAGGCGTCGCACGACGAGGAAGCGCTTGCACTGGCGAAGCAGCTCTTTTCCCTGATCGAAGAGAAGTGTACGGATGAGGTCGGATACCTGGAGGCTTTTACCAGAGAGTTCCAGCCGGAATCCAACGAGAAGCTGTCGGAGAACGGCGTGCTTGCAGATAAGACGATGAACACCCTGCTTCATGTTTTTGAGGCGTACACGGAGCTGTACCGTGTGTCGCGGGATGAGACCGTGGGGGAGCGCCTCCGTTGGATCATGGATGTGTTTGCAGAGAAAGTATACAATCCGGCGAAGCGGAGACAGGAAGTGTTTTTCGATGCTGGGTATCACACAATCTTAGATCTGCATTCCTACGGGCATGACATTGAGACAGCGTGGCTTTTGGACCGCGGCGTCAAGGTGCTGGGCGATGAGGCGTATGAGGCGAAAATTGTTCCGATCACACAGGCGCTTGCGGCACATATTTATGAGACGGCGTTTGACGGACACTCCCTGGCAAATGAGTGTGACAGGGGCGTAGTCAATACACACCGTGTATGGTGGGTGCAGGCGGAGACAGTAGTCGGATTTTTAAATGCCTGTGAACAGATGCCGGATCATTCGGAGTACCGGGATGCGGCGTTGGCGGAGTGGCAGTTCATCAAAGAACACGTCATTGATCCTCGCAGGGGAAGCGAGTGGTACTGGGAAGTGTATGAGGACGGAAGCCCGATTTTAGACCGGCCGATCGTGGAGCCGTGGAAATGTCCGTATCACAACGGGCGCATGTGTATCGAGGTACTGGGACGCATCAAGGAAAATTGAGGAGAATTGGTTATGCTGCATAAGAGATATTATATAGAAAAAGAAAAGCAGGAAAAACTGCTTGCACGGAAAAACGAGAAATCGGATTTTTACAACGGCGTATTTGACCGTTACGAGTATCCGGTTCTCACAAGAGAGCATATTCCGCTGACCTGGCGGTACGATTTAAACCCGGACACCAATCCGTACTTTATGGAGCGTCTCGGCATCAACGCCGTGATGAACTCCGGAGCGATCGAGCTGAACGGGAAATATTATCTGGTGGCGCGCATTGAGGGGAATGACAGAAAGTCTTTCTTCGGCGTGGCGGAGAGCGACAACGGAATCGACGGTTTCCGTTTCTGGGATTACCCGATTCTTCTGCCGGATACCTGCCCTGAGGAGACGAATGTCTACGATATGCGCTTAACGAAGCATGAGGACGGTTACATCTATGGCGTGTTCTGCTCCGAGTCAAAGGATACGAGTGTGAGCGATCTCTCGGCGGCAGTGGCGGCAGCCGGAATCGTCCGCACGAAGGATTTAAAGACCTGGGAGCGCCTGCCGAACCTCATCACGCTGCGTTCCCCACAGCAGAGAAACGTGGTGCTGCATCCGGAATTCGTCGACGGCAAATATGCGTTTTACACGAGACCGATGGATGATTTTATCGAGACGGGAAGCGGCGGAGGCATCGGATTCGGTCTCTGCGAGGACATCACACACGCTGTGATCGATGAGGAAAAAATGACGAGTCTGCGCAAGTATCATACGATCACGGAGGCGAAGAACGGAGCCGGTGCGACGCCGATCAAGACGGAAAAGGGATGGATTCATATCGCTCACGGTGTGCGCAACACGGCAGCGGGACTGCGTTATGTTATCTATGCGTTTGCAACGGACTTAAAAGATCCGTCGAAAGTGATTGCCGAGCCGTCCGGGCTTCTGATCGGACCGAGAGGAGAGGAGCGCGTCGGGGATGTCAGCAATGTGGTATTCACCAACGGAGCGGTCGTCAATGAGAAAAACGAGGTGTTTATTTACTACGCATCCTCGGATACACGGATGCATGTGGCGACCACGACGGTGGAGAAGCTGGTGGACTATGTATTCCATACGCCGTCCGATCCGGGAAGATCGGTGGAGTGTGTGGCACAGCGGTGCGGTCTCATCGAGAAGAATCTTGCATTTTTAAAAGCGAATGAATAAATACGGTCATCATAGAAAAATGAGCCGCGGCGGCGGCAGAAAGAGGTAGAAGTTATGAGCAAATATAAAATGATCAGCCCCAAAGTACCGAATGTGCCATGGCAGGAGCGCCCGGCGGAGTTAAACGGAGCACCGGTATGGAGATACAAGGAGAACCCGATCATCGGCAGAAATCCGGTGAAGGGCGTGGCGAGAATCTTCAACAGTGCGGTAATGCCGTACGGGGATGAGTTCATCGGCGTCTTCCGCGGAGAACAGACGAACGGAATTCCGTATATCTATCTGGGAAGAAGCAAGGATGCCATCCACTGGAATTTTGAGGAAAACAAGATTAACTTTGTGGACGAGAACGGTGAGTCCTTCATGCCGGTCTACGCTTATGATCCGAGACTTGTGAAGGTGGAGGATACCTATTATATTATCTGGTGTCAGGATTTCTACGGCGCAGCGATCGGTATGGCGAAGACGACGGATTTTAAGACATTTACCAGAATCGAGAATCCGTTCCTGCCGTTTAACCGGAATGCGGTGCTGTTCCCGCGCAAGATCGGCGGCAATTTCATGCTGCTCTCGAGACCGTCCGACAGCGGCCACACACCGTTCGGCGATATTTTTATCAGTGAGAGTCCGGATCTCACCTACTGGGGAAAACACCGTCATGTGATGGGCAAGGGTTCCGAGTGGTGGGAGTCCTTAAAGATCGGCGGCGGTGCAGCTCCGATCGAGACATCCGAGGGATGGCTTCTGTTCTACCACGGTGTGAGCGGCACCTGCAACGGATATGTGTACTCGATCGGCGGTGCGATCTTAGACATCGACAATCCTTCCATCGTGAAGTACCGCTGTGAGACGTTTCTTCTGACTCCTGAAGAGTGGTATGAGGAGCGCGGATTCGTGCCGAACGTATGCTTCCCGTGTGCAACAATCCATGATTCGGAGAGCGGAAAGATTGCAATCTATTACGGAGCGGCAGACAGCTATGTGGGACTGGCGTTCACGGAACTGGATGACATCATCGATTACATCAAGGAACACAGTGTGGTGACGACAACCGATACCGAGATCGGAAAAAGATAACAGAGAACTGGAAAATGCAGGGCTGCGGCAGCCGAGAAGGACGCATTGTGTGCGTAACACCTCGGGGCTTTCGCAGCCCTGCTGCGTATCCGGCGGGAAGCCGGAAGGCAGAGGGGGAAAAGAAATGACAGTAAAAAAAATGGTCAGGAATATCGAAGCGGACGATCCGATGTTACAGTACAGCGGAAGAATCGATGACGGCGATCCGAAGGCGCCGGTGCTTATCTATGCGGCGAGCTGGGTGAAAATGATTTTTACCGGAACATCGGTGGCGGTCACGCTCGCCAACCATCATGCGTACTGGACGAATGAGATGGGCTATCTCTTGGACGGGGTGCAGGGGCGCATCCGCCTTTTGAATGACGGAAAAAAGAAAACCTATGAGATTGCGGGGCAGCTGCCGGATGCGCGGCATGAACTGCTGCTGTTTAAGCGCATGGACGCCTGCCATACGGTGACGTTCTACGGATTTACCGTGGATGACGGCGCAGATCTCCTGCCGCCGGAGCCAAAGCCTGCCCGCCGGATGGAAGTGTTTGGTGACAGTGTCTCGTGCGGCGAGGTGTCGGAGGCGGTCGACTATGTCGGAAAAGAGGATCCGGTGCACGACGGACAGTATTCCAACAGCTGGTATTCCTATGCCTGGATGACGGCGCGAAAGCTTGGGGCAGAACTTCACGATACCTCACAGGGCGGCATTGCGCTGCTTGACGGGACGGGATGGTTCGGTGCGCCGGCATACTACGGTGTGGAGTCCTGTTACGACAAGCTAGAGTATAATCCGGATCTTGGAGAGGTAAAGAAATGGAATTTTTCACGCTATACGCCGCAGGTGGTTGTGGTTGCCATCGGGCAGAATGACAATCATCCGGTGGACTATATGGCAGAGGATCCAGGGTGCAGTGCGGCAGAGCGCTGGCGGAAGCGCTACCGGGAATTCATTGAGACACTGATGAAGCACTATCCAAAGGCGCAGATCATTCTTGCGACAACCATCTTAAAACATCACCCGAACTGGGATGCGGCGATTGAGACGGTGTGTGGGCAGATTGCAAGTGAGCGCGTGCACCACTTTTTATACCGGAGAAACGGCTCCGGAACGCCCGGACACATCCGGATTCCGGAGGCGGAGGAGATGTCGGAGGAGCTGGCTTTCTATATCCGTTCGCTCGGAGATGAAATCTGGGATGTTTGAGAGACAATAAAGGGAAAAGAAAGAGAGAAGGAGCAGAAATATGAATATGCAGATTGATCTGGAAAAGGGAATTGCAAATGTGGGAGATGTGAGCAGAATGAAGGAGGTCATGGCGCGCGCAAAACGCGGGGAGCGTCTGGTAATCGGTTTTATCGGCGGTTCGATCACGCAGGGAAGCCTTTCCTCGACACCGCAGACGTGCTATGCCTACCGTGTGTATACATGGTGGAAAGAGACCTTTCCGCAGGCGGAGTTTGTCTACTGCAATGCTGGGATCGGCGGCACGACATCGGAGTTCGGCGCGGCGCGTGTGGGGACGGATCTTCTGGCGGAGAGACCGGACTTTGTAATTGTGGAATTTTCCGTCAATGATGAGAGCACGGAGCATTTCAAGGAGACCTATGAGGGACTGGTGCGGAAAATCCTTGGCGCCGCGTGGAATCCGGCGGTTCTTCTGGTACACAACGTGTTTTACCACAACGGAGCCAACGCGCAGGTGATGCACGCGGCAATCGGCAGACATTATGATCTGCCGTCGGTCAGCATGCAGAGCTCTATTTACCCGGAGGTGGTGGCAGGACGGATTGAAAACCGCGCGATCACACCGGATGATCTGCACCCGAACGATGAGGGACATGCGCTGGTGGCGTCGGTGATTACTTATTTTTTGGAGCAGGTACGAAGCGGAAAACTGACCGGCGACCATGCCGTCTTTGCACCGGGGGCGAAGCTTCCGGCTCCGCTCACAAAAAATGCCTACGAGGATTCGCTCCGCATCCGCAATGCCGCGGCGCCGGATGGGGCAGGATTGCCGCAGCCTCTCATGGATGGCTTTGTGCCGGATGAGGCTGCACAGAACGGGATCACGGACTGCTTCCGCTATGGCTGGACGGCGAAAAAGACGGGGGATGCCATCACCTTTTTGGCGGAGGGCAGCTGCATTGCCGTGCAGTACCGGAAGTCGGTAAAGCTTCCCGCGCCGGTTGCACTGGCGGTCGTGGATGACGATACGGAGCATGCGGTGCGTCTGGATGCAAATTTTGATGAGACCTGGGGAGACAAACTGGAACTTGCGACGCTTTTAGAGCACGGAAAAGAGGGGCGGCATACCGTCACGATCCGACTCGCAGAGACGCATGAGGACGATGCGGTTCCGTTTTATCTGGTGTCCGTGATTGCGGCGGGGAGAAGAGGAAGAGACTGACGGCAAGAGACAGCCTATTTTGCAGAATGTGCGTGTAAAAGGATTGCAAAATCAGAAAAAATGTCGGAAGATAAAGAGAGACACTGCAATTGCAGGAGCAGGAGGTTATAAGAATGTTTCGAGAGGATTTTGTGTGGGGTGTTGCGAGCAGCGCCTATCAGGTAGAGGGAACGGACGCGGCGGACGGCAGAGGCGCGTGCGTCTGGGATATGTTTGCGGCGGACGGCAGGGTGTTTGAACATCAGAATGCAGACACAAGCTGCGATCATATGCACCATTATAAAGAAGATATTGCACTGATGAGACATCTGGGAATCCGCGCGTACCGTTTTTCACTGAACTGGGCGCGGATTCTGCCGGAGGGAACCGGGCGTGTGAATGAGAAAGCGATCGCCATGTACCGTGATATGATTCTCACGATGAAGGAGAACGGCATCACACCGTATCTGACACTGTTTCACTGGGAATTCCCGCAGGCGCTTTATGAGCGGGGCGGCTGGCAGAACCCGGACGTGGTGCAGTGGTTCGGAGAATATGCGAAGGTGGTTGCCGAGAATTTCAGCGACATCTGCGAATATTTTATTACGATCAACGAACCGCAGTGCGTGGTCGGTCTCGGACATCTGAGCGGTGTCCATGCTCCGGGCGTGAAGCTTCCCGTGGCGCAGACGTTTCTGGTGGCACATCATCTTCTGATGGCGCACGGTCAGGCGGTCATCAACCTGCGCAGATATGCGGTCCGACCGGTCAGGATCGGTTTCGCTCCGACCGGCGGCGTGGCATATCCGTACACCGACCGGCCGGAGGACATTGAGGCGGCGAAAAAGGTGTATTTCGGATTTTACAATCCGATCGATAACTGGACCTGGAATGTATCGTGGTTTTCCGATCCGGTATTCCTTGGACATTACCCCGAGGAGGGGCTGAAAAAATTCGCGCCGTATCTTCCGGAGATCACACAGGAGGATATGGAGCTGATCTATCAGCCGCTTGATTTTATGGGACAGAATATATATAATGGGTACTACGTCCGCGCCGGCGCAGACGGCGAGCCGGAATTTGTGGATCGTGCGCCGGGGTTCCCGAAGACGGGATCGGACTGGCCGGTGACGCCGGAGGCGTTTTATTACGGCATTAAGTTTTTGACGGAGCGCTATCCGCTACCGCTCTACATTACGGAGAACGGCATGTCCTGCCATGATCTGGTGAGCAGTGACGGCAGGGTACATGACCCGAACCGCATTACTTTCCTGGATTCCTATATCGGGGCAATGCAGAAGGCATATGATGAGGGCGCCAATGTAGCCGGCTATTTCCTCTGGACATTCCTGGATAATTTCGAGTGGGCGGACGGATATAAGCAGCGGTTCGGCATTGTTTATGTGGATTTTGCAAGCCAGAGGCGGATTGTGAAGGATTCCGCTTTCTGGTATCAGAAAATAATCGAGACGAATGGAAGGATGTTGACAATGAATCAGACAACAAAAGAAATCTTATTTTTAGATCCGGTGTGCACACACAATATCTGGGGCGGCACCCGGCTTAGAACGGAGTTCGGCTATCCGGTGGAGGGGGATGACATCGGCGAGTGCTGGGGTATCTCCGCACATCCGAACGGCGACGGCAGTATCAGGAACGGCGTGTATGCCGGCATGAAGCTGTCGAAAGTGTGGGAGGAGCACCCGGAGGTATTTGGAAACCTCGCCTACGACCGCTTCCCGCTTCTGACAAAGATCATCGATGCGAAGGCGGATCTGAGTATTCAGGTACACCCGGATGACGCCTATGCAAAGGAGCATGAAAACGGCTCTTTCGGCAAGACGGAGTGCTGGTACATCATGGACGCGCCCGAGAACGCCACGCTTGTGATCGGTCACAACGCGAAGACGAAGGAGGAGCTTGCCTCCATGATCCACGAGGGACGCTGGAGCGAATTTATCCGTGAGATTCCGGTGAAAAAGGGAGATTTTATACAGATTGATCCGGGAACCGTCCACGCTATCAAGGGTGGGCTTCTGATCCTGGAGACACAGCAGAACAGCGATATTACCTATCGTGTGTACGATTATGACAGACTGCAGAACGGCAGGCCGAGAGAGCTTCACATTGAGAAGAGCATCGACGTGATCACCGTTCCGGCAAAATCTGTCGAGGACAGTGTGACGTCTGCAACCGGACTGCCGGAGAACCAGCTGAACGAGCTGTACGCCTGCGGATATTATCAGATCTACAAGCTGGATGTCAACGGAACATGCAGTTTTGCACAGAATTATCCGTTCCTGCTGATGTCCGTGCTGGAGGGCAGCGGTATCGTCAACGGCCAGCCGGTGAAAAAGGGAGATCACTTTATTTTACCGTGCGGATTCGGCGAGGTGGAGATGCAGGGAGAGATGAGTCTGGTGGTATCCACGGTGCCGGCGCAGGCTTAAGCGAAAATAGCTCTTTCGGTTCCGGAAAAGATTTGCTATAATCAGACCATAGAAAAAGAGAACACCTGGAAAGAGGAAGCATATGAATCAGGAAGAGAGACGTCAGAGAAGACAGAAAGATACGAAAAGTGCGGTCATTGTGTGTGTGATAGTCGTGCTGATCCTGCTCGTGTTAGTCGCGGGCGGAGTATTTCTTGTGGGACGCCTGCTGCCAAAGGGAGGCGGACAGAATGCACGTACCGACGGAACTGAGCTGCCGGGAGAGAATGTCGCGGCAACAGAGGAAGTAACGGAGCAGCCACAGACGGAAGTACAGACCGATCCGGTGGAGGAGCAGGCGGCGCAGCTTGTGTCCCAGATGACGCTTGAGGATAAGATCGCGCAGATGTTTGTGATTACGCCGAATGCGCTGACCGGATATGCAAGCGGTGTGACGGCTGCGGGGGACACCACAAAGGAAGCTTACCAGAGCCGTCCGGTGGGCGGAATCGTGTATATGGCAGACAACCTCACCGACCCGGAGCAGACGACCACCATGCTCTCCAATATGCAGGAGATTGCGAGGGAGCGCACCGGACTTCCGGTATTTTTGTGTGTGGATGAAGAGGGTGGCAGTGTCGCGCGCATCGCCGGCAATGATGCCTTCGGGGTGACGGACGTCGGCAATATGAGCGATATAGGAGCGAGCGGGGATGTGCAGAATGCATACAATGCGGGAAGCACGATCGGCAGCTATCTTGCGGCACTCGGATTCAATGTGGATTTCGCGCCGGTGGCGGATGTCCTTACCAACCCGGACAATCAGGTGATCGGACAGCGCTCGTTCGGGTCGGACGCGCAGACGGTCGCGGGAATGGTGACGTCTGAACTGCAGGGACTTTCCGCGGCGGGAGTGTACGGTACGGTCAAGCATTTCCCGGGACACGGCGGCACTTCCGGAGATTCTCATGACGGGGCGGTGTCCACGGACAAGACCCTGGAGGAACTGATGGCGGAAGAACTCGTCCCGTTCCAGAGTGCGATTGACGGCGGCGTGAATTTTGTGATGGTCGGACATATCTCGGCTCCGAATGTGACTGGAGACAATGCGCCGGCTACGCTGTCGAAGGTGCTGATTACCGATGTGCTTCGCGGACAGATGGGATATAACGGAATTGTCATTACGGACGCCATGAATATGGAAGCGATCACTGGATTCTACAATTCGGACAAGGCGGCGGTTCTGGCAGTTACAGCCGGGGCAGACATGATTTTGATGCCGGCGGACTACAATACCGCCTATACAGGAATTCTGAATGCGGTGAATGACGGAACGATCACCGAGGAGCGGATCAATGAATCCGTGACGCGTATCGTGAAGGCAAAGCTTGCCATGGGGCAGCCGTAAAAGCTGTTTGTATTTTGCGGTAATTATGGTACAATGAAGGCAAGTGTTATACATTACCATACGAAAGCGGAGGGATTTGCGTGGAAGATACGAAGAAAAATGAGATGTGGGGGAAAGTGATGGCACCGCTTGCCGGCTTTCTTGCCATTGTGCTGGTGGCGTTTCTGATCATTTTAAAATTATTGGAAAGCGGAGTGATCGGAACAGTCATGGCGATGATTCTGATCTGCGTGATCGTGGCTGCCGTGTTCGGCGGAATCTTCATGGTGATCAAGTCGATTCTGGATCAGATCCGGTCCGTGATTAACGGAAAGGTATCGGAGAATACAAAAGTTGCGGAAAAGGCGAAAAAGCTGGCAGACCGTGAAGACGGCATCGGAGAGATGGTGCGTTCCATTGAGACGTCCGTCTCATCGATTGAGCTGGTGCTTGGAGGAATCCGCAAGGCCGTGGATGAGCTGGAGGGGGTATCCAGCGATTTCCAGCAGATTTTCTCGGAGATGTCGGAGTCGATGGATCAGACGGCGGATGCTGTCGATACGATTACAGGCAATACGGTGTCCCAGGCGTCTGAGACGGCGGATATGAAGGAAAAGGTGGACGCGATCAGCGTGTCGATCGATCACATTTCTTCCAATATTGAGGATCTGACGAAGAGTGCGCAGACCATGCGTGAATATAACCGTTCGGCGGAGCAGATTATGCAGGAGCTGATTGCCATCAGTGAGGAGAGCGGCGTTGCGATCGAGAATGTCAGAAAGCAGACAGATCTGACCAACCAGTCCGCGCAGCAGATCCGGACAGCGACAGAGATCATTGCGGGAATTTCAAGCCAGACCAACCTTCTGGCTCTTAATGCGAGCATCGAGGCTGCCAGGGCAGGGGAGCACGGCAAGGGATTCGCTGTGGTCGCGGAGGAGATCCGGACACTGGCGGATCAGTCCAGAGAGTCCACAGAGCAGATCAACCATGTCGTGAATGTCCTGCTGGATAATTCAAGTAACAGCGTTCAGATTACCGAACAGGTATCGGAGGCATTTTCCAGACAGAATGAGAAGATTCGTGACACGGAGGAGATCTTCAAATCACTCAACCGAGAAATCGAGCAGGTCGGAGATGCTATCGGCGGAATCGGCACGGAGGTCGGCGATCTTGAGAATCACAAGAGCGTCATTGAGAACGGGGTCACTTCCCTTACGGCTTCGGCAGATGAGAATGCGAAGAGCGCAGAGGTCACCACAGATAATATGGGACGTCTCCGCGGCGTGGTGAAGGAGTGCGATGGCGTAAAAGCGCACATCGTCAGCGTATCGGACGAGCTGATTGGATACATCCGTAAGTTTTCGGACGGTTCGATTCTCGACAAGTTCGGTGCGGGTAAAAACAGATAAACATTTAGCAGGAACACAGGAAGTATTGTTGCAGAGAGCCGTATTGCGGCTCTCTGTAAGTGGTTATAGGGGAGAAGGTACAGATGAATCATACAACGGACTGGGGAAGAAGATGGCGCAACACCGGCTATGTTACATTTTTTCTGAGCGGTATCTGCGCAATATCGAGTGGAATTATTGTAAGTATTCTGCAGGGAAAATATGGATTTGACTATGGCATGACGGGTACGATGCTTGGGCTGATGAGCATCGGAAACATGGCGGCGTCCTTTGCAGCGGGGGTTCTGCCGCAGAAGATCGGGGTGAAGAACACGGTGCTTCTTCTCTGCAGCGGCTACTTCCTGGGGTATTTTCTGATGGCGGTTACCGGAATGCCGGGCGTGCTGATGGCGGCGTTTTTGCTGGTCGGATTTGCAAAGGGAGGAGCGCTCAACAACTGCACGATCCTTGTAAAAGACAACAGCGCCGACCGCACCCGCAGCATGAACATACTGCACGCCTGCTATGCGAGCGGAGCGCTGCTGTGTCCGTTTCTTGCGGCGTCGCTTCTTGGAATCAACGACACTCTGCCGATGGTGGGAGTGGCGGTGACGGGGCTGCTTTTGTGGATGATATTTTTGACGGCGGGACTTCCGGGCGCGGTCAAAGAGAAGAACGGCGAACGGGGAAAGATCTCGTTTGCATTTTTGAAGGATCCGAAATTCTGGCTGATTACCGGGCTTTTATTCTGCCAGAATGCGGCGGAGACGAGTGTGACGGGATGGCTCGTGACATACTATAAAGACATGGGAATCCTCTCGGGTTCCTTTGCGGCATACACGGTAACGGTGATGTGGGGGGCGACTCTGATCGCCAGACTTCTGATCGCGTTCGTTTTTCCGGTGCATCATATTTTTCGCACGCTTGCGTGGATGGGCGGCTGCTGCAGCGTGCTGTACTGCGGGCTTGTATACATGCAGCATCCGGCGGGAGCCATCGCCATGCTGTTCGCCTTTGCATTCGCCATGGCAGGGGTCAATCCGATCGCCGTGGCGGGAGCCGGCAGGGAGATGAATGCAACGAGTCTCGGTGTGATGCTGCCGGTGGCAGGGATTGGCGCGATCGTGATGCCGTGGCTGATCGGTGTGATTGCTGATCGTGTGGGGCTTGTGACCGGAATGTTCTGCAATCTGATTCCGTGCGTGGGCATTCTGTTTTTTTCCGTATTGATCCTGAAATATCAGGCAAAGAATTGAACTTGTTTTTCAAAATAAAGGTAGAATGCTAAATATTGTGCCATTTTTGCCAAAAACTATCTAAAGAAAAAAGTGCGGTTCTGTGTTACGATGCAGACAGATCAATGTTGACGATACTTTTTATGGAGGGATGCGACACATGAGAGAAGTAATCAATTTTAATACGAAATGGGCATTTACCAAGGAAGCCACAGAAGTGCCGAAGGAGATGCCGGAGAAGTGGTACTGGGTAACACTTCCACATTCCTGGAATGAGATTGACGGACAGGACGGCGGCAACGATTATTACCGCGGAACCTGTTATTATGCAAAACAGTTAAAGAAGAGCGAACTGCCGGGGGCAGACTGCTATTATCTGGAGTTAAGAGGAGCAAACGCTTCCGCAGACGTCTATGTGAACGGCAAGGCAGTGGCACATCACGACGGAGGATATTCCACCTGGCGTGTAGACATCACAAAAGAGCTCACAGAAGAAGAGAACCTGATTGTGATCGCTGTGGAGAATGGCGTAAACGACAGAGTATATCCGCAGAATGCAGATTTCACATTCTACGGCGGACTTTACCGTGACGTCAATATCATTGCGGTAAATAAGTCCCATTTTGATCTGGATTACTACGGCGGATCTGGCATTAAGGTGACACCGGAGATCAAGGGCGCGGATGCCAGCGTGGAGGTAGAGGTATTCCTGACGAATGCAGCTGCAGACCAGAAGCTTGTATATACCGTAAAAGATGCAGAGGGCAAAGAGGTTGCAAAGACAGAGACCGCAGCTGGCGAGACAAAGGCTGTACTTTCCATTCCGGCAGTTCATCTGTGGAACGGAAAGAAAGATCCGTATCTGTACACCGCAGAGGTGGCGCTTGTATCCGGAGAGGAGACCGTTGATGCGGTAAGCACACGTTTCGGATGCCGTACCTTTGAGATTGATCCGGAGAGAGGATTTATCTTAAATGGAGAGGAATATCCGCTGCGCGGTGTATCCCGTCATCAGGACAGATGGGGAATCGGTAATGCGCTGCTTCCGGAGCATCACAGAGAGGATATTGACTTAATCTGCGAGCTCGGTGCTACAACGATCCGCCTGGCTCACTACCAGCACGATCAGTATTTTTATGATCTGTGCGATGAGAGAGGTCTTGTAATCTGGGCTGAGATTCCGTACATTTCCTCTCACATGCCGAACGGACGTGAGAATACCATTTCCCAGATGAAAGAGCTGGTTGTTCAGAATTACAATCACCCGAGTATCGTGGTTTGGGGGCTTTCCAACGAGATCACGATGGCAGGAAGCTCGGATGAGGATCTGCTTGAGAACCACAGAATCTTAAATGACATGGTTCATGAGATGGATCACACGAGACTGACCACGATCGCGGTGGTATCCATGTGTGATATTCACGATCCGTACATCCAGATTCCGGATGTGATCTCTTACAACCATTACTTCGGATGGTACGGCGGAGACGTATCCATGAACGGACCGTGGATGGACAACTTCCACAAAGAGTTCCCGAATATCCCGCTTGGAATGAGCGAGTACGGATGTGAGGCGCTGAACTGGCATACCTCTGATCCGAAGCAGGGCGATTACACCGAGGAGTATCAGGCATACTATCATGAGGAGATGATCAAGCAGCTCTTTACCAGAAAGTATATCTGGGCAACGCATGTATGGAACATGTTCGATTTCGGTGCAGATGCGAGAAACGAGGGCGGTGAGAACGGTCAGAACCACAAGGGACTGGTAACTTTCGACCGCAAGTACAAGAAAGATTCCTTCTATGCATACAAGGCATGGCTGTCTGATGAGCCGTTCGTACATCTGTGCGGAAAACGCTATGTAGACCGCGTGGAAGATACCACGAAGGTAACTGTATACTCCAATCTGCCGGAGGTAGAGCTGTTTGTCAACGGCAAGAGTGCAGGAAAGCTTCAGGCGGAGGATCATTTCTTCCACTTTGAGGTACCGAATGTCGGAGAATCCACACTGGTGGCTGTTGCCGGAGAGTATAAGGATGAGAGCCACATCCGCAAGGTGGATACCTTCAACGAGGAGTACAGCCTGAAAGAGAGCGGCGCAATCCTCAACTGGTTCGACATCACAGAGCCGGAAGGATATTATTCACTGAATGACAGACTTTCTGATATCATGAAGTCCGAAGAGGGAAAAGCACTCTTCATGGGACTGATGTCAAAAGTTGCAGCGGGAATGAGTCAGGGTAATGAAAAAAATGACGGAAATCCTGCAGCAGGAGCAATGGCGAACCCGAAGATGCTGGAAATGCTGGGTGGATTTACGGTCATCCGTATGATCAACCTGATGGGTGCGGCAGGACCGAAGGTTGAGTGGAAGAAAGAAGATCTTCTCGGACTCAACGCACAGCTCAATAAGATTAAGAGAGTAGACTAAGATAGAAGCTTAAAAGACCAGGGCATGGAATGTGGTGGGCATGGATTTTTGCAAATATACTGTGTCTGCCTGTTTCGAATTGCCAACCGGCGGCGGAAATCCGAAACGCAAAATGGGGTATTTCTAATCTATACCGCGTTTGGTATCTCCGATGATCCGTGTTTTTCCAAGCTTTGAACACTCCGCGGAGAGTGTCCGCAATCCGCAGACAATTTTAGGACTTTTGTGCAGCGCTTGTCTGCGCTTCTGAACAAAACATAACCGCGCGAAGCCGATGTTTGAATTGGCATCTGCCTTATTTTCAATAGCAGATGCCAACGAGTTTCGGTTCGCGCGGTTTTATATTGTCTGTGAAGAAGCGTTGCTAGCGCTGCTAAAAAGTCCGCCCATTGTCTGCGGTTGCCGGACATCTTTCGCGGATTGTCAAAACGTGGAAAGACACGGAATCCGATACCAAACGCGGCATAGAAGAAATGTTCCCATTTTGCTTCAAAGGATTCCCGCCGCCGGTTGGCAGTCCGGAACCGTGCAGATACAGATTTTTTTAAATCCATGCCTGCCACATTCCATGCCCCGGTCTTTTAGCGTCTCCACTCGCGTGGCGTCATGCCCGTGATGCGGCGGAAGAGCCGTGTGAAATAGTGGACGTCGGGGATGCCGCAGGCTGCCGCAACATCCTGCACCGGCAGGAGGGTACTGCGCAGCAGCTTCTTGGCGTATTCGATGCGGTTGGCGTTGACGTAGTCCGTCAGGGTCATGCCGACTTCCTTTTTGAACAGCGTGGACAGGTAGCTTGTATTCAAAAACAGCTCGTTGGCAAAACGTTTCAGGCTTAAGTCCCCGGTCAGTGAGGCGTCTATGGTGACGAGAATCTGGCGGATCGGATCGGAATACGAACTCATGCTTCGCTGTTCCACGAGCTGACAGTAACTTTGAACCATGTAGGATATGAGATCGTTGATTTCTTCCACGGATTGGATGCTCTCGATCATGCGCGCAAAGTTGCCGGAGACGGCGTCGATATAAAACGGGTGGACACCCGTTTCGTACGCTTTTCTCCGCAACAGCGTGTTGAGGGTCAGAATCAGGTTCTTGCGGTTGCGGAGTGCGTCCTCCGTGCGGGGGACAAAGCGCAGGTTCCCGAGAGCCTCCATGAAGGAGAGGGCACGGGCGCTGTTGCCGTGAGAGATGGCGTCGAGCAGCTCATCCTCGATATGGTAGCGCTCTTCAAGAAGGTGCATGCTTAAGACTGGGTCCTCCGGTACGACAAACTGGTGCTTTTCCAAAAAGGATTCTCTGGTCTCGAGATCTTTCAAATGCAGGGTCTGTACGGATACATCCGCGTCGGCATCCAGCGTCTGATAGACGTGGCGCAGCAGGGCTGTCATGGAGGCTTTGTCCGCGATCAGCGGCAGGGCGTGATAATATTCCTGCAGCTGTGGAAAAAGTTCTGTCGGAATATCCAGCCGGTTCATAAGTGACAGAATCTGGGAGCGCTCAAATTCTCTCCAGAGAAAAGGCCCGACGAACAGGAAGGCACTTTTATCCGGCAGACGGAAAAAGGAATAATTGCATTCGTAGTAATCGACAATAAAATAGATGGTGTTCTGTACAAATGGAAACGGCGCCTGTTTTTGCGCATCGGCTTCCTGCATCAGGATACTGTTGCGCAGTCCGAGATCCAGATCCGCCAGTTCTAACTGTTTGCGGTCGGTCAGTCTGCACTGGATATGCAGGTCAGAAAAATATGCGGTAAGAAAAGATAAAATCGGCTGCTCCATCATGAACCTCCTGTCCGGGTCAGTGTCTGTTGTTTTGATTTTGGCACAATATTTTCTGTTATGCAAGGAAAAACAAAAAAATGACAAGGATTATTCATCCCTTTAAAGCATCGGCTTGCAGACCGGAGCAATTTATGATAATTCTATAACAACGTGTTCACGGTGAACACATTTTAGAAAATAGTGCAGAATGCTTGAAAGAGAGGATACCCATGAAAATCACAGCTTATGAAGTGAGACCGGATGAAAAAGATTACCTGCTTGCCGCAGCACAGCAGGAGCAGATAGAGATTACACTGGTGCAGGGGCCGATGACACAGGACAACATTGATCGTGCCGAGGGAGCGGACGGCATTACGATTCTTGGAGATACAAAGATGGACGCCGCATTGATTGAGGAGACTGCAAAGCGGCGTATCCGCGTCGTTGCGACACGTACCATCGGGTATGACCATATTGACCTGAATGCGGCGAAGAGCAATGGCGTTCACGTCTGCAACGGCTATTACGATCCGGACGGCGTTGCCGAGTATACGGTCATGCTGATTTTAATGTCGCTTCGCAATTATAAGCAGGCACTGTTCCGCGGGAATGCCAACGATTATTCGCTTGGCGGGCTGATCGGAAGGGAGCTTCGTAATCTTACCGTCGGTATCATCGGAACGGGAAAAATCGGACAGAAGGTGGCACAGAATCTGCAGGGATTCGGCTGCAGGATTCTGGCATACAGCAGACGTCAGAATGCCGATCCGGCGCTTGGAATCGAATACTGTTCTCTGGAGGAACTGTACGCGAAGAGTGATATTATCTCACTGCACACGCCACTGTCCAATCAGACACGTTATATGATTGATAAAAAGGCGATCGACCAGATGAAGGACGGCGTCATTCTGATCAACTGCGCGAGAGGAGAGTTGATGCGCGTGGATGACATCATCGAGGGAATCGAGACGCGGAAGATCGGTGCGCTGGGACTGGATGTGATCGAGCATGAGGAGGGAATCTACCATATGGACCGCCGGTCGGATATTCTTGCAAACCGGAATATGGCGTATCTGAGACAGTTCCCGAATGTGACGATGACGCAGCACATTGCGTTTTATACAGAGGAAGCGGTAAAAAGCATGGCGGAGAGCGGTATTGTCAATGTGGTGAAATGCCTGAAAAAACAGGATAATCCTAACCTGATCTGCTAAGTTCATATACAAAAAGAGTCTGCCACAAGAAAACTTGTGACAGACTCTTTTTAAATCCATTGTTTGCAATATCTTAATCTAACAAATAAAACAAGTCTATTTTAAGAAAAAGGTACATGAAACTAGTGATTTAACGCGGTAAGCTTACCGCCTGCAGTAATTATTTTACTACAGTTACGTTGGTTGCCTGCGGTCCCTTGGATCCTTCTACAACGTCGAACTCTACGGAAGCGCCCTCTTCAAGAGACTTGAAACCTTCCATGTTAAGTCCTGAGTAATGTACGAATACATCGTTGCCTGACTCGTCAGAAATGAATCCGTAACCCTTCTGGTTGTTGAACCATTTTACTGTACCTTTCATCAAAAAGTACCTCCAAAAATAATACTAACTGTAACTTACAGCTATTAGTACAATATCATAAGAATTTATAAAAGTAAAGTAATAAATTAAAGTTCTTCAAAACTAATTTCATGCGCAGTGAGAAAGCGCTTTACAAGGGAATCCCACTCCTGATCGAGGCTCTTGTCCACGGAGAAAATCCGGTACGAAATGCCCGTGGTAAGGAGCAGTTTTTTCTGCTGGAATTTCAGATTGATAAACATTCCCGTAATGTCCTCCGGGGTAAAAGAACTGTGGGTCGAAAGCAGTGTCCGTTCCAGATTCTTCGGGGAGAGCAGAAAGACAAATTTAAAATAAGAAGGAGTGCGTTTGCCCTTGATCAAGTCAAAACATTGCGGACGTACCTGTTCAAACGGGAGAAAAGAAAGTCCCGTCAGTCCGAGCGCATCGGCTTCATCTGATGAATAAAAATCGGGCTGGATCGTGCCGTCTAAGCTCCAGGTGACGCTGCCCAAGATGACGGCTTCCTTTAGAAGAAAGTGCCCGAACGTGTCCGTACACAGCAGTTTATTCATAAAATCTTTAATTTCCGGTAGGGAAAGTGCAATCATAGTCTTCTCCGTGTCATATAGTATTGGGGCGCATTGCCTTTGTGTAGTATAACACAGATTGGGGACAAATAGAAAGCCAATTGGGAAGGTTTGCTTCACAATATGATTTCTGGTATGATAGGAAGCTGAGAGAACAGCCCCGGAAGGGGTCACAGATAAAGAAGAAAAGAGGACATAGACATGAAAGAGACAGAACTTTTATTTGATTTGCTGAAAAAAGGTGTGTCGCCGGTACAGGCAGTCCGCGCCTGCAAAGAGCGCCTGGAGAGCGCGGGATTTCTGAAACTGCCCTATGATGAGCCGTGGAAGCTGCAGAAAAACGGAAGATATTATGTAAATCATCATGACACCACACTGTTCGCGTTTACGGTGGGAGAAGGCTGGCAGGAGACAAAGACGCCACAGATTCGGATGGCGGCAGCGCATACGGATTTTCCGTGCCTGCGCATCAAGCCGTCGGCGGATGTGACGGCATGCGGTTACGCGCAGGTGAATGTGGAAGTATACGGGGGCGCGATCTTAAATACCTGGCTGGATCGTCCGCTCGGTATTGCCGGCCGTGTGGCAGTGCGCACACAGGACGCGTTTGCCCCGAAGATTGTGGAGTTTGTATCGGAAAAAAATCTTCTGACCATTCCGAATCTGGCGATCCACATGAACCGCGAGGTCAACAAGGGTGTGGAGCTGAACCGCCAGACGGATATGCTGCCGGTCTTTGCGTTGCTGCCGGAGGAGGAGAAAAAAGCGGATTATTTCCTTACGTTTCTGGCAGACGAGCTGTCTGTGGAAAAGACTGACATTCTGGATTTTGAACTGACCGTATACTGTAAGGAAAATCCGGAATTCATCGGTCTCAACGATGATTTTATCTCAAGTCCGCGCCTGGATAACCTGACTTCCTGCGCGGCGCTCATCTCCGGTCTGATGGATGCCAGGCGGATGGAGGGAATCAACCTGATCGCACTGTTTGACCACGAGGAGATCGGAAGCCATACGAAGCAGGGCGCCGGTTCGATTCTGCTGCATGACATGCTGCGCCGCATCTTAAAAGAGCTGGGACGGGAACAGACGGCGGAGCAGGATCTCTACCGCAGCATGCTGCTGTCCGTGGATGTGGCACACGGCATCCATCCGAACCAGGCAGGGAAAATGGATCTTACCAACAAGCCCGTGCTCGGAAGGGGATTCTGTATCAAGGAGGCGAGTTCGCAGTCCTATGCGACAGACTGCGAGGCGATTGCCATCATCCAGCAGATCTGTGAGAAAGAGAAGATCGCGTACCAGAAGTTTGTGAACCGCTCGGATATGCCGGGGGGAAGTACGCTTGGATCGATCGCTTCTGCGCTTCTTCCGGTGAAGACCGTGGATATCGGAATCCCGCTTCTTGCCATGCATTCCGCGAGGGAGCTGATGGGCAGCGCTGACCAGCAGGCGTTAAAGGATCTTGTGACCGCATATTTTACACTCGCTTCGTGAGAAAGAATGCTTCGTAAGATATAATTTAGATAAAGTTTAGAAATTACCTCTATACAAAAAATGGTTTTTGTGTTAATGTAACATAGTATTGAATACTACATGCGATAGAAACGAAAAATATATTAACGGTTTATTGATAACATTAAACACATACCATAGAACAGGTGGAGGGATTGCCATGTATAAGATTGTTGTGGACAGCTGCGGGGAATTACCGGAGGAACTGAAGAAGGACGGACATTTTGAGACAGTGTCCTTAGAACTTGAGGTGGACGGTTACCGCATTAAGGATGATGAGACATTTAACCAGCTTGATTTTCTGCGCCGGGTGAAGAAGAGCATCACGGGACCGAAGTCCTCCTGCCCGTCACCGGAGCAGTATATGCAGGCGTATGAGGGAGAGGCAGAGCATGTATATGTGGTGACGCTTTCCGGGAAGCTGAGCGGTTCCTACAACAGTGCAGAGCTTGGCAGGAACCTCTACGAGGAGGAACATCCGGGAGAGAACAAGCAGATCTATGTATTTAACTCCAGGTCTGCATCGATCGGGGAGACGATTATCGGTCTTAAGGTGCAGGAGTTCGAGGAGGCAGGTCTTCCGTTTGAGGAGGTCGTTGCCAGAACGGAGGAGTATATCAGTTCCATGAATACTTATTTTGTCTTAGAGACGTTAGAGACTCTGCGCAAGAACGGAAGACTGACCAATCTGAAAGCGCTGATTGCCAATACGCTCAATATCAAGCCGGTGATGGGTTCCACAAAGGAGGGCATGATCTGCCAGCTCGGTCAGGCGCGCGGAATGAACAAGGCACTTGAGAAAATGGTGCAGGATATGATCGGGCGCACGAGGGACTGCGAACAGCGTGTGCTTGCCATCGCGCACTGCAACTGCCCGGAGCGCGCCGCAGCGGTAAAAGCCCGCATAGAAAAGCTTGCAAATTTCAAGAAAATCATTATCATAAATACTGCCGGTGTCAGCAGTATGTATGCAAATGATGGCGGCGTAATCATGGCAGTGTAAGACACGCGGGTGTGTCGCTGCTGCCCGGAGAGGAACGCGGGACACAGATGACATATGAAGAAGTAGTAGATCAGATCAATCAGATCAGAAGATTCGGGAATCTTGCCGGAGTGGAGGTTGCCAGGCGCATGTTAAAGGCGCTTGGCAGTCCGCAGGCGGGGATTCCGTTGATACACATAGCAGGGACGAACGGAAAAGGTTCTGTCTCTGCTTTTCTCTGCGCAATTTTAAGGGAGGCGGGACTTCGCGTCGGGATGTTTACCTCCCCGCACCTTGTGGACTTTCGGGAACGCATCCAGATAAACGGGGAAATGATCTCTAAGGAGGATACGCAGAGGATCGGCGTGCAGCTTCTTGCGATGGATTTTGGCGTGCAGCCGACGATGTTTGACGTTACACTTGCCATGGCAATCCTCTATTTTAAGGAACAACGATGCGATGTCATGATCTTAGAGACCGGACTTGGCGGGAGGCTGGACGCAACCAATGCCGTAGGTGTGCCGGATGTAACCGTGATCACAAAGATCGGCTATGACCACATGGCGGTGCTTGGAAATACGCTTGCTGAGATTGCTGCGGAAAAGACGGGCATCATCAAAAAAGGCACCTCGCTTGTGCTTGAGAGCCAGGAGGCAGAAGTCATGACGGTGTTTGAGGCGAAGGTCAGGGAGGAAGGAATTACAGATTTCCGGCTGATCGACCCTTTGGAGATAAAAGAGCAGACTTACCGCGACGGCAGACAGTATTTTTCGTTTGGTGCCTACCGTGATCTGTCCATGCGCATGCTTGGCGTTCATCAGTATGAAAATGCCATCGCGGCGCTTCTTGGTGCAGAGGCATTTTTCAGGAGACATACAGAGTGGATCTGCGGCGGGACAAAAGAGCGGGAAGAGGGCGTAAGGCGCGCAGTCTGTCAGGGGATCGCTAAGACCGTATGGAAGGGCAGGATGGAAATCCTCTCAAAAAAACCGTTCCTGCTGGTGGACGGCGCACACAACAGCAACGGCGTGGAAGCGTTAAGAGAGAGCCTCGTGGCGCTTTTCCCGGGAGAAAAGTTTCATTTTATCATGGGCGTGATGGCGGATAAGGATTATGAGACAATGATCGGGGAATTGCTGCCGCTTGCCATTGATTTTACAACCTGCACGGTGGAGTGCGAGCGGGCGCTGCAGGCGGACGCCCTGGCGGATTGCATCCGGCGGAAAGGAATTGCAGCTGCATCAGCTGATGATTTTGCGTCCTGTTTTCAGAGAGGGCGGCTCGATGAAACGCATCGCACGGTTGCGTTTGGTTCGCTCTATTTCATCGGTGAGATCGAGGCGCTGTTTGAGGCAAAATAGTTACGAAAAGATTACAGAATAGAGCGTTTATGACAAAAATGATACAATTTCACAAACTTTCAGTAATAGTTCACCATTTTGTAATATTTCGCCTATAATGAGGTATAGTAAATAGGGATACAGTAGATAGAAGTCAGATAGAAAGAGTCTGTGGAATGTTATTTAGCAGTTTTGAGTTTTTATTTCGGTTTTTGCCGGTTTTTTTAGTGATATATTATCTTACACCGAAAAAGTTCCGCAATGTCACATTGCTGGGGGGAAGTATTGTCTTTTATACAATTGGCGAGGCGGGTTATATTACGATTCTCCTTGCGTGCGTTCTGGTCAATTACACGCTGACCCGTTTGATGTACCGGAAGAATACGGACGGGCGGGGAATCAGACAGAAACGCTTATTGCTTCTTGCGCTCGGGTATGATCTGGGCGTGCTGTTTTTCTTCAAGTACAGTGGTCTGGCATCCGGACTTCCGCTTGGAATCAGTTTTTACACGTTTCAGATTATGGCGTACGTGATTGATGTGTACCGCGGAAGAATTCCGGCAGAACAGTCGCTGCTTCGGCTGGGAACGTATCTGACCATGTTTCCGCAGCTGATATCGGGACCGATCACAAATTATGCGGATGTGCGTGTAGCATTGGGAAGAGAGCGCACGATCAAGGCACGTCAGCTGGAAGAGGGAATGAAGCTCTTGATTATCGGACTTGCAGCAAAAGTCGTGATTGCGGACCGGATCGGCACACTCTGGAACAGCATCCGGATGATCGGGTTCGACAGCATCTCAACAAAGCTTGCATGGATGGGAGCGTTCGCTTACTCACTGCAGCTGTATTTTGACTTCGCGGGATATTCGATGATGGCGAGAGGAATCGGAAAGATGCTGGGATTTGAGCTCCCGGTGAACTTCCGCTATCCCTACATTTCAAAATCAGTCACGGAATTCTGGCGCAGATGGCATATTACGCTCGGCAGATGGTTTAGGGAATATGTATACATTCCGCTGGGAGGCAACCGGAAGGGAAAGGCGCGCACCTTTTTCAATCTGTTTGTGGTGTGGAGCCTTACCGCGTTGTGGCACGGGGCGAATTATAACTTCCTGATCTGGGGCGGGATTCTGCTTTGCTGCCTGTTGGTAGAAAAGCTCTTTCTGCTGCGCCTGCTGGATAAAAGCAGGGTGATCGGTCATCTTTATGTATTGTTTGTTGTTCCGCTCAGCTGGGTGGCGTTTGCGGTCACCGATCTGTCGGAGCTTGGTGTTTATATGACGCGGCTGTTCCCGTTTGCGGGGCATGCGGCAGGGGTCATCAATCATCTGGATTATTTAAAATATCTGAATGACTATGCACCGCTGTTTCTTCTGGGCGTGCTCTTTGCAACGCCGCTTCCGGAGACCTGCTATCGGCTGATCGAGCGCAGATGGATCGGGAGGGTGATACTGCTCGGCATTTTCGGGCTTTGCATGTACTATCTGGCGGTGTCGGCAAACAATCCGTTTTTGTACTTTAATTTTTAAATGTGTGGTGGATGGATTTGAGAAAGCTTTTGAAATGTCCGGTAACGGTCGCACTGCTTATCTTGTGGGCGGCGCTGTCGGTTGTCGGCTATCTGGGGAAAGATACAATATATAAGAATTATACGGTTGATATACGAACGACACCATACTTCGTCCTGGTGTTTGACGGACTGCATGACGGAATTTTTCCGTGGAGTCATGTGGGTGCGCCGGGCGGCATAGGAGAGAACGGAAAGCTGCCGTCCATCCTGCTGCCGGGGGAGAGTGTCTCTGATACTGAGCTTGCCGGCGGGACGGAGACGGTCGGAGAGACAGAGACGGAAGAGGCGCCGCACACGCGGGAATTCTGTATGGTGGATGACGACTGGTTCGACGACGCGGTCTTTATCGGGGATTCGAGAACTGTGGGGCTGCGCGATTACGGCGGGCTGGACAATGCGACCTTTTACGCATCCACAGGGCTTGGAATCTACGATATGTGGACGGAAAAGTTCTGTGAGGTGGACGGGGAGAAGACCACGCTTGAGGATGCGCTTTCCAGACGGCAGTTTGGCAAAATTTATTTCCAGATCGGCATCAATGAGATGGGAAGAGGAACCCTGGACGGTTTTATGGAGCAGTACGTGCAGTCGGTTCAGAAATTTAGAGAACTTCAGCCGGATGCGATCATTTATGTGCAGGGGATCATGCGGGTTGCAAAGGCGAAGTCCGACTCGGATAAAATTTTTAACAATCAGGGAATCAATGAACGCAATATGAGAATTGCGGAACTTGCGGATAATCAGACTATTTTTTACATTGATGTGAATGATGTCGTATGTGATGCAGACGGAAACTTAAGAGCGGATCTCACGTTTGACAATCTGCATCTATACGGCTCGAAATACGGAATCTGGGTGGATTTCCTCAAGACGAAGGGAATTGCACCGTGAAGTGGTTCTTCTGAAAAGAAATGAGACCCTCGTCTCTTAGATGACACAGCTCGTTCGACATGGCGCTCCGGTCTACGGAGAGATAGTCGGCGAGCTGTTGTCTGTTAAAGGGAATATCAAAAGACGAACTTCCGGATCTGCGCGCCTCGCTCGACAGATAGGAGAGAAGCTTTTCACGTGTGGTCCGCTTGGTCATGTGCTCTAATTTCTGTCCGAGCTGGAAATTGCGCTCGGCGAGAACGGAGAGCAGATTTCTTGTGAGCTGGTTGTGGAATTCACATGCGCGGGAGCAGAGCGTCATCATTTTTGAGACGTTTAAGTAGAGCACAGTGGAATTCTGCTCGGCGTAGAGGCTGACTTCCAGCGCACAGTTTGTGCGGATGGCATAAGATTCTCCGAAGATGTCTCCGGGGCGGCAGCGGGTCATCAGATTTGTGTTGCCCCAGAAATCCTCCTTCATGACATCCACACATCCTTCTAACACGAGACCGAGAGAATCCAGATGGTCGCCGTAGTGAAAGAGAAAGCTGCCCTTTGGATAGGAGAGGGTCTTTGCCGACAGACAGTCGAGCATGGCATGGATTTCTTTGGGTGCAATATCATAAAAAACGGGAGAGGCCTGCAAGAGGGCATCGTATCCTTGGAAAGTTTGCATTATTTTTCGTCCTTTCGACTTTTTGTTGTAAAAACAACAGAAATGTTGACGCTATTGTAGTATCCTGTGGAAGAAAAGTCAAGAGAGAATTTCCGGCATGTGTGCCGGAGTTAGAATGGAGGATATGATGTTACGAAGAGTCATTGAGATTGAGGAAGAAAAGTGCAACGGCTGCGGAGCATGTGCAAACGCCTGCCACGAGGGAGCCATCAGTATTGTAAACGGCAAGGCCAAGCTGATGCGGGACGATTACTGCGACGGACTTGGCGACTGTCTGCCGACCTGTCCGATGGATGCGATTCATTTTGTGGAGCGTGAGGCGGCGGCTTATGATGCTGCGGCAGTTGAGGAGAATAAGAGAAAGAAAGCAGCGCAGCAGGCGATAGCGTCACAGCCGCTTCCGTGCGGATGTCCGGGAACCCAGGCGAAGACGATCCGCCATGAGCAGCAGGCAGTCTGTCCGACCGCCGCAGAGGAGAGTGCGGCAGAACTTACGTCGGAGCTGACACAGTGGCCGGTGCAGATCAAGCTGGTTCCGGTGCGCGCCCCGTATTTTGACGGAGCAAAGCTTCTGGTGGCTGCAGACTGTACAGCGTATGCGTATGCGAATTTCCACAAAAAATATATCCGCAATCACATCACGCTGATCGGATGTCCGAAGTTAGACGATGTGGATTATTCGGAGAAGCTGACCCAGATCATTGCGCAGAACGATATTAAGAGCATTACCGTGGTTCGCATGGAAGTGCCGTGCTGCGGAGGAATCGAGCAGGCGGTGAAAAATGCACTCGCGGCAAGCGGTAAGATGATTCCGTGGCAGGTAGACATTATCTCTACGGACGGAAGAATTCTCGAGTAATACTTTCCCCTTTTGCGGGACATACTATGATGCAGAAGTATGTTACGCGAAAGGGGATTTTTTATGGCACTTACTATGAAAATTACAGAGGTACACGCGCGGGAGATTCTGGATTCCCGCGGCAATCCGACCGTGGAGGTGGAGGTGACCGCCGAGACGGAGACAACGGGGAGAAAGACTACGGCGCGGGAATCGGTTCCGTCGGGAGCGAGCACCGGAAGATTTGAGGCAGTGGAGCTTCGGGACGGCGACAGGGAGTATTTCGGACTGGGCACGAAGAAGGTGGTGGATCACGTCAACACAAAGATCCGGGAAGCGCTTCTTGGAATGAATGTTTTGGATCAGGCACTCATCGACCGCAGAATGGTCGAGCTGGACGGGACAGACAACAAAGGAAATCTTGGGGCGAATGCGATCTTAGGCGTGTCGCTCGCCTGCGCGAAGACGGCGGCAGCGGCACTCGATATGCCGCTTTACCGCTATATTGGCGGAGGCAACGCCAAGCGGCTGCCGGTTCCCATGATGAATGTCATAAACGGCGGAGTCCATGCGAAGAATTCACTGGATTTTCAGGAATTTATGATCCTTCCCATCGGAGCCAAAAGCTATCGGGAAGCGCTGCGCATGGGCGCGGAGGTATATCATTTCCTGCGCCAGATTTTAAACGAGGAGGGATATGCGACCGCGGTCGGCGATGAAGGCGGCTTTGCGCCGGATCTTGCGGATGCCGGTGAGGTGTTCCGGTATCTGGGAAAAGCGGTGGAAAAGGCGGGCTATACGGTCGGAAAAGATGTGGTCTACGCGATGGATGCCGCAGCGAGTGAATTATATAATGAAGAGACGGGAATGTACCATTTCCCGGGGGAGAATGGAATCTGCAGGGATGAGGAGGAGATGATCGCGCTCTACGAAGATCTGGCAAAGCGTTTTCCGCTTGTGTCGATCGAGGACGGTCTGCAGGAAGACGACTGGGAGGGCTGGCAGAGTCTGACCGGGCGTCTGGGAGATGGCATGCAGCTTGTCGGCGATGACCTGTTTGTCACAAATTCCAAGCGGATCAAGTGCGGCATCAAATTAAATGCAGGAAATGCGGTGCTGATAAAGGTGAATCAGATCGGCACGCTGACGGAGGCGTTGGACGCCATCGAGATGGCACAGTGTGCCGGTTATCACACGGTGATCTCCCACCGTTCCGGGGAGACGGAGGATGCGTTTATCGCGGATCTTGCGGTCGCGGTGAATGCGGGGCAGATTAAAACCGGCGCGCCGTGCAGGGCGGAGCGCACTGCAAAGTATAACCGGCTTCTGCGGATTGAGGAGGAGCTTGGCGAGACGGCGCAGTTTTCTCCGGCGGAGCCTTTCGGGAGAGCGTAAAAAACAGTTGAAAACGCGGGGGGAGTATGCTATAATAGCTAAAGTTGTGAGTTGATTACCGTAGGAGGGAATTATTTTGGCAATTTTAAAGACGATTTTAACCGTTGTTTTCATACTGATTTGTTTGGCGTTGACAGTCATTATCTTATTACAGGAAGGAAAGTCCGCAGGACTCGGAGCGATCGCCGGAGCGGCAGATACGTACTGGGGAAGGAATAAGGGACGTTCCATGGAAGGCAGACTGGTGACGGGAACCAAGATTCTGGTTGCGCTGTTCATCATCATTGCCGCTGTATTGAATCTGGGAATCTTTTAGAAATGAGGCTGTCGCATCTGCGGCAGCTTTTTTGCTGCGGAGAGGAAGGATATGAGAGAAGAACTTTTACAGGAACGAAAAAAAGCAATTTACGGACTGATCTGCGATGAGCTTTATGTGCCGATGAAGGCGAAGGAGATCGCGGCAGTATTAAATGTGCCAAAGAGTGACAGAAGAGACCTCGCGGAAGTGCTGGATGCGCTTGTGGCGGAGGGAAAAGTGGAAGTGTCATCGAAAGGCAAGTACATGAAGTCGGAAGGAAAATTCCTGACAGGCGTTTTTGCCGCGCATCCGAGAGGATTTGGCTTTGTGACGGTCGAGGGGGAGGATGAGGATATTTTTATTCCGGAATCCCAGGTAAACGGTGCTTTTCACGGCGATACCGTGCAGGTGGCGCTGACACGCGCCGAGGGGCACGGACGGCGCAGAGAGGGGCAGATCACAAAGATTCTGATCCGCGGGGTCAGCCGGATCGTCTGTACCTATGAAAAAAGCAAGACATTCGGGTTCGCAGTGCCGGACAATCCGAGATTTGGACAGGATATTTTTATCCCGCAGGAGCGCTCCAAAGGGGCGGTGAGCGGACATAAGGTCGTGGTGGAACTGACGGACTTCGGCGGCAATGGAAAAAAGCCGGAGGGAAAGGTCGTAGAGATTCTGGGACATGTGAACGACCCGGGGACGGATATTCTCTCGATCGTGCGTGGCTATGATCTGCCGACCGAGTTCCCGGAGAAGATCATGAATCAGGTGGAGCGCGTGGCAGGCGAGGTCAGCACGGCGGATATGGCAGGCCGCATGGATCTGCGGGACTGGCAGACGGTAACGATCGACGGAGAGGATGCCAAGGATTTGGACGATGCCATCACCCTGACGAAGGAGGGGGATGTCTACCGTCTGGGCGTTCATATTGCAGATGTCACGAATTATGTGCAGGAGCGCAGCGCCCTTGACGTGGAGGCGCTAAAGCGCGGCACATCGGTCTATCTGGTCGACCGTGTGATCCCGATGCTTCCGCATGCGCTTTCCAACGGCATCTGTTCGCTGAACGCCGGGGAGAACCGGCTGGCATTAAGCTGTATCATGACCGTGGATGCGAAGGGAAATGTGATCGATCACGTGATTGCGGAGACCGTCATTAAGGTCGACCGCCGCATGAGTTACACCAGTGTCAAAAAGATCCTGGAGGATCACGATGAGGCGGAGATCCGCGCGTATGAGGAGCTTGTGCCAATGTTTGAGCGGATGCGGGATCTGGCGGCGATTCTCCGCAAAAAACGGATGAAGCGCGGATCGATTGATTTTGATTTCCCGGAGACGAAGATCATTCTGGACGCGCAGGGACGTCCGGTGGAGATCAAGCCGTACGAGCGCAATGTTGCGACCAAGATTATCGAAGATTTTATGCTGCTTGCCAACGAGACGGTGGCGCAGGATTACTTCTGGCAGGAACTGCCGTTTGTGTACCGTACCCACGAGAACCCAGATACGGAGAAGATTCACAAGCTGGCAACGTTTATCAATAATTTCGGCTATTCGATTCATATCGGACAGGATGAAGTACACCCGAAGGAACTCCAGAAGCTGCTGCTTCGGATTGACGGGACGCCGGAGGAGGCATTAATCAGCCGGCTGACACTCCGCTCGATGAAGCAGGCAAAATACAGCACCGTAAATACCGGGCATTTCGGACTGGCAACGTCCTATTACTGCCATTTCACCTCGCCGATCCGCCGTTATCCGGATCTACAGATTCACCGGATCATCAAGGACAATCTGCGCGGAAGAATGAATGCGAAGCGCATCGAGCATTATGAGAAGATTCTGCCGGAGGTGGCAAAGCATTCCAGCGAGATGGAGCGCCGGGCGGATGAGGCAGAGCGCGAATGTGACAAGTTAAAGAAAGTACAGTACATGTCCGGACATCTGGGGGAAGAGTTCTGGGGTGTCATTTCGGGCGTGACCGAGTGGGGCTTCTATGTCGAACTGCCGAATACCGTGGAGGGACTTGTGCATGTGACGACGCTGACAGACGACTATTTCCACTACAGCGAGAGCACCTATGAGCTGATCGGGGAGACTACCGCAAAGCGCTACAAGCTTGGTCAGAAGGTAAAGATTGTCGTGGCAGCGACAGATCCGTTTATGCGAACGATCGACTTTCGTGTCGTTACCGGAACAGAAGACGAAGAAAATGAAAAATTAAACCAGAAGTTTATTGCAGAATAAAAATTTGTGGGGTATACTGTAACAGCAGTGCAGATGAAAAGCGGCAGTGCAGACAGTAAGCGAAGGAGGATAGTCGGGATGGCAAAGACCGAGAAGAAGTTAATCGCGAATAACAAAAAAGCCTACCATGACTATTTCCTGGAGGAGCGGTTTGAGGCGGGCATTGAACTGCACGGGACGGAAGTGAAGTCCATGCGCATGGGCAAGTGTTCGATCAAGGAAGCGTTTGTGCGCATCGAGAACGGTGAGGTCATCGTCTACGGCATGCACGTCAGCCCTTATGAGAAGGGCAACATTTTCAACAAAGATCCGCTCCGCCCCAAGAAGCTTCTGATGCACAAGTCAGAGATCCGGAAGCTGACGGGAAAGCTTGCAGAGCAGGGCTACACGCTGGTTCCGGTGGAGGTATATCTGAAGGGAAGCCTCGTGAAGGTGGAGATTGCACTTGCCAAAGGTAAGAAGCTTTACGACAAGCGGCAGGACATTGCGAAGAAAGACATGCGCCGCGAGGCAGAGCGTGATTTCAAGGTAAAGAATCTGTATTAGATTTTTTATAAATAACAGGGGCCAGTAAAGGTTTCGACGGGGAATATGAAGCTGGAGAAGCGAGCCGCACGGGATGCGTCAAATTCCACAATTAAATTTAAACGCTGAAGATAATTTAGCATACGCTGCCTAATGGCAGCAGTCTGACCTAGAGCACTCACACTTTAGGACCCAGGCTTCGACGATGTGAGAAACGACACAGGCAAAGCTTTGAGCCTGCGGGCGTATTATGAAGCTACCAAAACCGTAAGGGTGTCTGTTCCCGGACGGCAGAGGGAATGTCAAAGGACAGACTAAGCTCGTAGAAGGACAGGGGATTATTCTTCGGACACGGGTTCGATTCCCGTCTGGTCCATCTTAAAAAGCGCCATGCAGGGCGCTTTTTTTATGGGAAAATGCGGAATCTTTACATCTCCCTGACTTGCAATTCACACTGCCATTTCCTATAATAAGAGCAAAATCACAGCAGAAACGGAAGAGATGAGGATCGAAGAATGTCTGTAGAAAAGAGACAAAAAGAACAGGAAAAGACCTCCATGGTCGTGGAGGGATTTTTATTTGCAAATGAGGCGGAAGCCGCGCAGGCGAGAAAAGAGGCGGAGGGCGTGAAATACGTCAAGGAGAAAGCCAAGATGGACGACCCTGAGATGGTACTCCACATTTATAATAAAATGATACAGCAGCGGCTGTTTGACACGGCGGTCGGCTATTCTTATCTGAAGGATCTGCAGGAGTATCTGCAGTCGATTCCGTTTATCCGGAAGGAAGATATTTTCCCGATTCCGGTGCAGCATCCGCAGGTGGAGGAGAGTCTCCGCAAGGCGAAGCGCGCGCCGGCACCAAAGCCGAAGACGCAGACCGTGGTAAAAAATGCGGACTACAGGAGACGCTACCGCATTGTGCGCTGGATCGCCTTTATTCTGGCAGTATGTGTTGTGGCGATGTTTGCAATTACGGCGACGACCAATAATACGACGGTGTTAAACTACGAGAATCAGCTGATCAACAAATACGAGGCGTGGGAGGAGCGGCTCGACCAGAGGCAGGAAGCGATCGAGGCGAAGGAAAAAGAGCTTGGAATCATGCCGGAATAGAGCGGAAAATACACAGATTTTTCATAAGTAGCTGTTAGAATGACGATAAAAAGCGGAAAGGATACGGGAACATGGATAAGATCAGAATTCTGGTGGTGGATGATGAGAGCAGAATGCGCAAGCTGGTGCGGGATTTCCTTGTGAGAGAGGGATACGAGGTGCTTGAGGCGGGAGACGGCGAGGAAGCCCTCGATTTATTTTACCGGGAAAAAGACATAGCGCTGATTATTTTAGACGTCATGATGCCCAAGCGCAACGGATTTGAAGTGTGCCGGGAGATCCGGGAGACATCGAAAGTTCCGATTATTATGCTGACGGCGAAGGGCGAGGAGAGCGACGAGCTGAACGGATTTGAACTCGGTGTGGACGAATATATTTCCAAACCTTTTTCTCCGAAGATACTGGTTGCGCGTGTCGGAGCCATTCTGCGCCGGAGCGGAAAGACGCAGGATGAAGAAGCGGCGGTCTCCATGGGAGGAATCGTTCTGGACAAGGCAGCCCACATGGTGACGGTTGACGGAGAGCGGATCGATTTAAGCTACAAGGAGTTTGAACTGCTGGCATACTTTATGGAAAATGCGGGGATTGCGCTCTCACGCGAGAAGATATTGAACAGCGTCTGGAATTACGATTACTTTGGCGATGCGAGAACGATTGATACGCATGTCAAGAAGCTGCGTGCCAAGATGGGAGATAAGGGAAAATATATCACGACGGTCTGGGGCATGGGCTACAAATTTGAAGTGACGGAAGAATAATGGAAGTGACGCGGAATGAAGGGACTTTTTGATAAAAAGAGACAGGGGCGCGGCAGACATCCGAAAGAGGGCGGACTGACCAGGGAAATCGCCGGAATTATCATCGGTCTGGTGGCGGGAACCGTGGCGCTCTGCTGGGTGCTTAACACGGTATTTCTGGAGCGCTACTATGTGATGAACAAAGAAAATGTACTGCTGTCCGGATTTACTACGATTGACGCGGCAAGCGAGGATGGAAGCCTTGACGACAGCTCGTTTGATGTGACATTTGACAATCTCTGCGCAAACGGCAATATCACGGTCATGGTGATCAGCCCGGACCGCACGATTGTCAGATCCTCCGTGAACGATACACAGCGTATGTTAATCGAGTTTACGGACATTATTTTCGGTGGTACGCAGAATGAGACCACGGTGCTGGCGCAGGCGGAGGACTATGTGATCCAGAGAAGAACGGACACCAGGCTGGATGCGGAATATCTGGTACTGTACGGAACTCTCTCAAACGGCAATCTGGTACTGATGCGGTCGGCGTTAGAGAGCATAAGGGAGAGCGCCAAGACGTCGAACCAGTTCCTGCTGTACGTCGGGATTCTGGCGATTGCGGTGAGCACGGTTGTGTCGGTCTTCATCTCTAAGAGAATCACCGATCCGATCCTGGAACTGACCGAGATTTCCAAGCATATGACCCAGCTGGAATTTGAGGTCTGCTATACGCCGAAAGGAAAGCGGCGCAATGAGATCGATGAACTCGGCACGCACATGAACGAGATGTCGCAGGCGCTCGAGCATACGATCTCGGAATTGAAAAGTGCAAACAACCAGCTCCTTTTAGACATTGAGAAAAAGACGCAGATAGACCGCCAGCGCAAGGAATTTCTCTCGAATGTATCGCATGAATTAAAGACGCCGCTTGCCCTGATCCAGGGATATGCGGAGGGCTTGAAGGAATGTATCAACGATGACGCACAGAGCCGGGATTTTTACTGTGAGGTCATCATGGACGAGGCGGATAAGATGAATCAGATGGTGAAAAAGCTTCTGACATTAAACCAACTGGAATCCGGAAACGAGACGATCACGATGGAGCGCTTCGACGTAACAGAGCTCATCCGGGGCGTGCTGCACTCGGTGGATATCCTCATCGGGCAGAGCGGCATTACGGTGACGGAATGTCCCGCAGAGCCCATTTATGTGTGGGCGGATGAATTTATGACGGAGGAGGTCGTGACGAACTACCTGAGCAATGCCATTCATTATGCGGGAGGAAAAAAGGAGATTTCCATCCGCTGCAGGGAGCAGAAGAAGAACGTCCGCATCAGCGTCTTCAATACCGGAGACCCGATTCCGGAGGAGGATATCGACAAAATCTGGTCCAAGTTCTACAAAGTCGATAAGGCACGCACGAGAGAGTACGGCGGCAGCGGAATCGGTCTTTCCATTGTGAAGGCGATCATGGACTCGTTCCATCAGCAGTGCGGCGTGATCAACCATGAGGATGGCGTGGAATTCTGGTTTGAACTGGAAAAAGGAAAACAGTCATGATGCAGCAAAAAATTTTTTTTGTTGCTATATTTCCTTTAAAATGCTAACATAATGTTAGTTTATACTTTGCGTGAGGAATGGAATCCTATGAGAAGAACAAGAATCAAGATGATGGCAGCGGTGATGGCTGCAACGATGCTGTTGGGCGGATGTGGTGATGCACTCTACGACCTGACAGACGACGAGGAGAACGTCATTGTCAATTATGCGGCGCATATCGTCACGAAGTACAACACATATCAGCGGGAAGGTCTGACGTATGTGAGTCCGGAAGAACCGGAGGAGACGCAGGAGGATGTCACGGTGCCGCAGACGCCGGAGACACAGGGCGCGTCAGAGACGGGAACAGCCGCATCTGCGGAAGCTGCGGCACCTGCTGTGTCGGTGGCGGCAGCCGGATCGGCATCTCTGGATCAACTGTTCGGAGCCGACGGCATTCAGATGACCTATGCGGGCGCGCAGCTTGCACCGGGGTACATGGAGGGCGATTATTATGAGATGACCCCGGATGCCGGAAAACAGTATCTGGTGCTGTCCATAGATGTGACCAACACCGGGGCGGACGGAGTGGGTCTTGATGTTTTGAGTGTCAGCCCGAAGTTCACGGTTGTATTGAACCAGTCGGTCAAGAGCACGGCGGAGACCACATTGCTGGATACGGATTTTTCCACCTATCAGGGTACGATTCCTGCGGGAGGGAGCACCCGCCTGGTACTTGTATTCCAGGTGCCGGATGATGTGGCGTCGGCAGACAGTGTGGAACTGTATGTGCAAATGGATCAAATGATACAAATTATTCTGTAAAACGCATGAAAAACAATGCATTTCAGGTACTAATGTGCTATAATGCTGTCAGATAGATACGTTGCGGTATTACGCGAGAGGAGAGAGACGAATGGATACAAATATATTATTGGAATCGGGAACAAACGAACTGGAAGTTCTGGAATTTACCTTGGGAAATAATCATTACGGAATCAATGTTGCAAAGATCAGGGAGATTTTAACCTATCAGCCGGTTACGCCTGTCCCAAATTCACATCCGAGTATCGAAGGAATCTTCATGCCGCGTGATACGATGATCTCTGTGGTAAATCTGAAGCGCTGTCTGGGAATGCCGGATGATGCGAAGACAGAGGGACTTTTTATCATTACGAACTTTAACAAGTTAAACATTGCATTTCACGTAGATGCCGTGCTTGGTATCCACCGTGTTTCCTGGGAGGCGATCATCAAGCCGGATGCCACGATCAATACCGAGCAGAACAGCGCCTCGACCGGTGTCATCAAGATGGATGACAAGCTGATCATCATCCTTGACTTTGAGAAGATTGTGACGGACATCAGCCCGGAGACAGGACTGAAGATGTCCGATATGGACGACATGGGACAGCGTGAGCGCTGTGAATCTCCGATTTTGATCGCAGAGGATTCCCCGCTTCTTAGCAGACTGATCACAGACTGCCTGAAGAAGGCAGGCTACACGAACCTGATTGTGACAATGAACGGTCAGGAGGCATGGGATAAGCTGCAGGAGTTTGAAAAAGCAGGCAATGTGCGTGAGAAAGTACACTGCATTATCACAGATATTGAGATGCCGTTGATGGACGGACACCGCCTTACGAAGCTGGTTAAGACAAATGACAATATGAAGAAGATTCCATTGATTATTTTCTCATCTCTTGTAAATGAGGAGATGCGCATCAAGGGAGAACAGCTTGGAGCGGATGCCCAGCTGACAAAGCCGGAGATTGGCAATCTTGTTTCGGCGATTGACGACTTGATTGACAAGAGCATGGACTGAGAATGAAATGAAGAGGGGATGTGATGGAGCAGGATCACATCCCCCGCTTAAGTTATAGGTCGATGGAGGTATCGTATGAGCGGAGCAGAGGAATATCTGGATGGGTTGTTACACTCCGTAGAGGGAGGAAGTCCTGCCGACACAGCCCGTGAGACGGAGCCAGGCGATACGGCAGACGGGCTTTATGCAGAAAAAGAACAGGAGACTATAAAAGCTGGTATGAGTGAGGAAGACGATTTTTTAAAGTCCTTTGAGGCGGATACAGATCTGGGAGGAGATGCGGACGCATTTATCAGACAGTTCGAGGATGAGCTGGATCAGGCGCCTGGAGAGGAAAGAACACAGAAGACGACGGAGGAGAACGATCAGTTCTTCAAGGATCTGGATGGCATTTTAGACAGCGCAAGGGATGCAGATGAGAGCGCCGGCGGTGCAGAAGCGGTGGAGACTGCCCATGCGTCGGAGGACGGAGATCTTATGGTCGATACCATCGGTGATTTCCAGGACGACGATTCAGATCTGATGGATCTGCTGCAGTCGGAGGGCGATTTCCCGGATATGAGCCAGATGGCGGATCCCACTGCTCCGGTCGCAGACACAGACGCAGAAATGCCGGACGTGACGGCAATGCCGGAGACTGCGGATGAGGCGCAGGACGAGGACACCGGGAAAAAGAAAAAACGACGCAAGAAGAAAAAAGATGAGACAGATGCCGGGGATGAGGCTCCTGCAAAGGAGAAAAAGAGCCTGATCAAGAGAATCGGCGACGCACTGTTTGGTGAGGAGGAAGAGACGGATGAGGCACCAGCGGACGCCGGGGAATTACAGCCGGAAGGTTTAGAACAGGCACCGGAGCTGGATGATCTTTCCGATGAGAATTTAAAGCTCTTACAGGAACTGGAAGGAACGGGGGCAGCCGAGCCGGAGACAGAGGCGGAACCGGAGATTTCAGAAGAAGAGAAGAAAGCGCAGGCAAAGAAGGAAAAAGCAGAGAAGAAGGCGCAGGCGAAGAAAGAGAAGGCGGAGAAGAAGGCACAGGCGAAAAAGGCGAAGGCAGAGAAAAAAGCACAGAAAGCCAAGAAGCCGAAGAAGCCGAAGGAGCCGGACAATACACCGCCGCTTCCGAAGAAGCCGGTGGCGCTGATTATGGTCATGGCGGCGTCTTTCCTTGCACTTGTCTTGGTGGGAACGAATCTGTTCGGATATACCCTGAGCTTCAACAATGCCAAGCAGGCGTATGAACTGGGCGACTATCAGGCAGCGTTCGCGGATGTGAGCGGACTTACGGTCAAGGAGGCAGATCAGGAGACCTACCAGAAGTACAGCATCATGGCGAATGCAGCCGGAGAATATCAGGCATACCAGACCTTTATGGAAAACGGTATTTATGACATGGCACTGGATTCCCTCATCCGCGCGGTCGGAAGATGCGATAAGTACAGCGAGGAGGCTGCGGCTTACGGCTGCTCCACAGAACTCGCGAAGATCAGAGACCAGGCGGTGGCAGGACTGTCCGGATTTGGACTTACGCAGGAGCGCGCACAGGAACTGTACGCGGAGAGAGAGCGGGATACTTACTCGCAGGAACTGTATTCGATATTGGCGGCAGCAGGACTTGGATGACATCGACGGAGTGAGAGAATGATAGCAATTATAGACTATGACGCAGGCAATTTAAAAAGTGTGGAAAAAGCGTTCCTCGCGCTGGGTGAGGAATGTGTGGTCACGAGAGATCATGACAGCATACGCCGGGCAGACAGAGTGGTACTGCCGGGTGTCGGTTCTTTTGGAACGGCAATGCAGCAGCTGAAAAAATATGAGCTGGATCAGGTGATCCGCGAGGTTGTGCAGGAAGACAAGCCGTTTCTCGGCATCTGTCTGGGTCTGCAGCTGCTGTTTGAGGGCAGCGAGGAGAGTGACGGCGTGGAGGGACTTCATCTGCTGGACGGAGAGATCGTGAAGATTCCGGAGGCGCCGGGACTTAAGATCCCGCACATCGGCTGGAATTCACTAGATTTCCCGCATGAAGGAAGATTGTTTGCCGGATTGAAGGAACAGCCGTATGTCTATTTTGTACATTCCTACTACCTGAAAGCGAAAGATCCGTCGATTGTGAAGGCGACCACAGAGTACGGCGTGACGATTCATGCTTCCGTGGAGAAGGGCAACCTGTTTGCGTGCCAGTTTCACCCGGAGAAGAGCAGCACAGTGGGACTTCAGATATTGAAGAATTTTGCGGAAATATAGCGGAGGCATGCGATGTTTACAAAGAGAGTGATTCCCTGTCTGGATGTGAATGGCGGGCGTGTGGTAAAGGGTGTTAATTTTGTGAATCTGAGGGATGCCGGAGATCCGGTGGAGATTGCGGCAGCCTATGATAAGGCGGGTGCGGACGAACTGGTATTTCTGGACATCACCGCTACCTCGGACGCCAGAAATACCGTGGTCGATATGGTGCGCCGCGTGGCGGAGAGAGTGTTCATTCCGTTTACGGTCGGAGGCGGCATAAGGACGGTGGATGATTTTAAGGCACTGCTCCGCGAGGGCGCAGACAAGATTGCGATCAATTCTTCCGCGATCAACCGACCGAAACTGATCTCGGAGGCGGCAGACAAATTCGGCAGCCAATGCGTGGTGGTTGCGATTGACGCAAGGAGACGCGCGGACGGCTCCGGGTGGAATATCTATAAGAACGGCGGACGGATTGATGTGGGTCTGGATGCCGTCGAGTGGGCGATGAAGGCAGACCGGCTTGGCGCAGGGGAGATTCTTCTGACAAGCATGGACTGCGATGGCACGAAAGCGGGATATGACATTGAACTGACCAGACAGGTCGCGGAAAATGTATCGATTCCTGTGATTGCTTCCGGCGGCGCCGGGACGAAGGATCATTTTTATGATGCCCTGACAAAGGGAAAGGCGGATGCGGTTCTTGCGGCATCCCTGTTTCACTATAAAGAACTTGAGATTATGGATCTGAAGAATGATCTGGCAGCGAGGGGCGTATCTGTGCGGCGATAGCACGGTGCGCCCACACTGCTGTCTGTGAAAAAAGGAGTAGTGGGATATGTCGATGATTGACAATGACTGGCTTCCGGCAATCCAGGGGGAATTCCGAAAGCCGTATTACCGGGAATTATACACATTTGTGCGGGAGGAATACAGCAGAACAGTGGTCTACCCGCCGGCGGAGGATATCTTTAATGCCTTTCATTTTACGCCGCTTAGTGAGGTAAAAGTGCTCCTGCTGGGACAGGACCCCTATCACAATGTAAATCAGGCACATGGTCTTTCGTTCTCCGTGCTGCCGGAGCAAAAGGAGATCCCGCCTTCCCTGCAGAACATTTATAAGGAACTGCATGATGATCTGGGCTGTTACATTCCGAATAACGGTTATCTGAAAAAATGGGCAGATCAGGGAGTGCTTCTGCTCAACACCGTCCTCACCGTGCGCGCGCACCAGGCGAATTCCCATCAGGGAAGAGGCTGGGAGCAGTTCACTGATGCGGTCATTCAGGCAGTAAATGCCCAGGATCGTCCGATTGTGTACCTCCTCTGGGGCAGACCGGCGCAGTCCAAAATACCGATGCTTACGAATCCGAAACATCTGATCTTAACGGCACCGCATCCGAGCCCTCTCTCGGCATACCGGGGATTTTTCGGGTGCCGGCATTTCAGCAAGGCAAATGCGTTTCTTGAGGAGCATGGAATCGCACCGATAGACTGGCAAATTGAGAATATTTAGTGTATAATATACTTACAATAAAAGCAGACAGGAGGTATTGGTTATGCGTGTAAAAGCAATTATGATGCCTTTCAGTAAGCTGGCGTGTATCAGCGTGGAGAATACGGTAGAAGAGGCAATGAAGATTATCGACGAGCAGGGACTTCTCTCGCTTCCGGTAGTGGACGGACAGCAGTTTGTGGGTGTTTTGTCCAAACAGTTTTTGTTTGAGGAATTTTTCCGGAACTATACAGGAACCAGAGAAGAATTTGCACAGCGAAAAGTGATGGAGTTCATGAAGACAAGAATTGAGACCATCGGTGAGAATACACGGATTGAGGAAGCGGCAGCAATGTTTATCACCTCCAAAGTTCGTTTTATTCCGATCACGAACGAGCAGAACAAGCTGCTTGGAATCGTGACGCAGCAGGCGGTATTCAAGGAATATCAGAAGATCTTTGGTAACAAACACAATTCCATGGCAATCTACACGTATGATATCCGAGGTGTGCTCGGCAAGATCTGTGAGCTGATTGCTAAGGAGGGCGGAGACATCTGCAACATGATGGTGATTCCGACGGATGTTATGGATCTGGCAGAGATCTTCCTTCGGGTGGAAGCACCGGATTTTGAGCGTGTGGTACGCGCGTTAGAGCGCCACGGTTATGATGTGCGTGATGTGAAGTATAATGATCAGAAATAATACAGAACGGATGGATCTGGAATAGAAGAGAGGGGTGCCGCGCATGTGCGGCGCCCCTCTCTTCTGCATAAAAGGGAGCTCCCTAAAATGAGGAGTGCCCAGACACTCGCGCGCCTGGGCTATTATGAAAAAATTATCAAATATATTGTAACGAATTGTCTTGTTTTTTGATAATTTTATTGTAGCAATAAGATATGAATAAACTATGAACAATAGTTAAACATTTTAATAAGGACAAGCACCAGAAAATGCTTGAAAAATCTAAGGTTTCGGGCTAAAATGACGATATAGAACATGAGGTAACAAGAAGGTATTGTGCACAAATGCAACAGCCGGATCAACATTCTGACACGGAGGTCAGATGCTTTTTTTCAAAGGAGTGATAGAGTATGGCAAGTATTTCAGGATATGATTCATCGTCACTGGGCGTGTTATTTTCCAGTCTGAACCGGAATAATACAACCTCCTCTCTGCTGGGAGGCGGAAGCGATCTGCTCGGAATCAATTATTCCGATTATGCGACGATCCGCAACGGAAGCTATTTCAAGCTTTTGAGTGCCTATTACAGCAAGTCGGATTCCACGGACAGCGCCACGAAGGTCAGCCCGTCGATCTCAACCGCGAAGGATGACGCGAAGACACTGACCCGGATTGAGAGTGCGGCGGAGAGTACGGAGAAGTCGCTTTCCAAGCTGACAGCAACCGGAAAGGATTCTGTGTTCAACAAAGTGGAGAAGACCGCGGAGGACGGCACGAAGACGCAGGAGTATGACCGTGATGCCATCTATAAGGCGGTGAAGTCGTATGTGGATGATTACAATTCACTGCTGGATCGGGCGGACGATTCTAAGACGAAGAGCATTCTGCGTGCGGCGAACTCTTTGAAGAGCAACGCCAGAGCGAATGAGAAGACGTTGGAGAAAGCGGGCATTACCGTGGATGCCGACGGCAGACTTTCCGTGGACGAGAAGAGCTTTGAGAAGGCGGATATGGACAAGCTGAAGTCACTGTTTACAACGCACGGATCTTATGCGACGCAGACGAATGTGGATCTCCTGAAGATCGCATCCAACGCGAAGAGTGAAGCGGCGAAGGCGAATACCTACAGCAAGAATGGTATGTATACTTATAATTACAGCACCGGAGATCTTTACAATTCCGGAATTTAACATTGGAAGACACGAAGAGATGAGGCTGCCATACCGTAAGGTGTGGCAACCTCATATGTTTGTTGGCAGGAGCGGGCATGGCAGGAAAAAAAGTAGTAGTCGGTATGTCGGGCGGAGTGGATTCTTCCGTGGCGGCATATTTGTTAAAACAGCAGGGATATGATGTGATCGGAGTCACAATGCAGATCTGGCAGGATGAGGATCAGTTTACACAGGCGGAGAGCGGCGGATGCTGTGGACTCTCGGCGGTGGATGACGCACGCAGGGTGGCGGATCGTCTGGAGATTCCGTATTATGTGATGAATTTCAAGCGCGAGTTCAAGAAGAATGTCATGGATTATTTTACAGCGGAGTATTTAAAAGGGCGCACGCCGAATCCGTGTATTGCATGCAACCGCTATGTGAAATGGGAATCTCTGCTTCAGAGGAGCTTGGAGATCGGAGCCGATTACATTGCGACCGGCCACTACGCGCGCGTGGAACAGCTTTCCAACGGAAGATATGCTATCCGCAATTCCGTGACGGCGGCAAAGGATCAGACCTACGCGCTGTTTAATCTCACGCAGAAGCAGCTCTCCCATACCCTCATGCCGGTAGGAGATTACACAAAGGATGAGATCCGTGCGATTGCGGAAGACATCGGACTGATGGTTGCACATAAAAAGGACAGCCAGGAGATCTGTTTTATACCGGACAATGATTATGCCGGATTTATAGACAGAGAGTGCGGGGAAATGGTTCCGCCGCCGGGCAACTTTGTGTCGGTGGACGGAGAGATTTTAGGGCGGCACAAGGGAATTACACATTATACGATCGGACAGCGCAAAGGACTCGGGATTGCGTTCGGCTATCCGGTGTTTGTGACAGAGATACGCCCGGAGACAAATGAGGTAGTTCTCGGAAGTGATAAAGATGTGTATACAAACCGGCTGTATGCGAATCAGCTGAACTTTATGGCGCTCTCCGACATTGAGGAGCCGGTTCGCCTGAAGGCAAAGATCCGGTACTCGCATGCGGGAAGCTGCTGCACCGTGCGGCGCACCGGTGCGGATGAGATCTGCTGTGAATTTGAAGAGCCGGTGCGCGCCGTGACACCGGGACAGGCAGTGGTGCTGTACGACGGAGACTATGTCGCGGGAGGCGGCGTGATCACACACGCTTAAGCGCCTGCATCACAGGGCAAACGTGTGGATTGCATGCGCGACGCCGCTGTTTTCATTGGAGCGCGTCACAAAGTCTGCGATCTCCTTCACTTCCGGCAGGGCATTTTCCATGGCGACGCCGATCGCTGCGGTTTTTAAAATGTCGATGTCGTTCTGGGTGTCGCCGCAGGCAAGCGTCTCTTCGATATCGACGCCGAGGTGCGAACAGAGCAGGGTGAGACCGTTTCCTTTGGTGACGCCCGCTCTGGTGAATTCCAGATTGTGGTAGCCGCCGGAGAGAAAGGTGATCTCGGGGTGCTCTGACAGGATCTGCATCACTTCGTCGCGGTAGAGAAAAGTGCCGTCCTCCTGCGGATAAAAATTCAGCGTCATCTTCTGGACGTTCAGATTGTGGACGCGGATATAGGCAGCGAGATCATCGGTGAAGGTTCTGGTCCGGTGAATGTAGCGTTTGATTGATGTGGGCATGTCCAGGCAGTCGATCTTTCCCTCACAGGAACGCTGGCTGAAGCCGTCGCCATTGATAAAAGCATCCATATGGATGCTCTTTTTTTGCAGTTCTTCGATGATGGGGCATACAAGCGCAGGCTCCATCGCAGATTCATGGATGCAGAGGCGATCCGGCAGATGATAGACGGCAGCACCGTTGGAGGTGATGGCATAGGAGACGCCGAGACCGGATAAAAGTGTGACGGGAAGCCCGGCGTAAGGGCGTCCGGTCGATATGGCAACGTGAATTCCGCGGGAGGAAGCTTCGCGAATGGCGTCCTGATCCTCCTTTGAGATCTCACTTTGTCCGTTAAAAAGAGTGCCGTCCATATCGAGGGCAATCAGACTGACAGGCTGTTTCATAGTCGAGTATCCTTTCTGTAAATGTATCTACAGAATGATACAATAAAATGGGAAAACAATCAAGAAACGGCGGTGCCGTGGCGCGGATTGCAGGAAACATTGGAAAATACTTGCACCCGGCATGGGGAAATGGTAAGATGTGGCTTGATAAGCAAGAACGGATGATAGAGAGGATACGGGAATGACCAGAGAGGAATTTGCGACACTTGTGGGAAGCAGACCGGTGATATTGGACGGCGCGACAGGAACGAATCTGCAGAAAGCAGGAATGCCGGTCGGGGTCTGCCCGGAGCAGTGGATTCTGGAGAACCCGGGGGTTCTGATGGAACTGCAGGAGCGCTATGTGGAGGCGGGCACCGATATTTTGTTCGCGCCCACCTTTACGGCAAGCCGGATCAAGCTGGAGGAGTACGGACTGGAGAATTCTCTGGTGCAGATGAACCGTGAGCTGGTGGCGCTCTCAAAGCGCGCGGCAGGCGGCAGGGCATATGTGGCGGGCGATCTGACGATGACGGGACGGCAGCTTTATCCGCTCGGCGATCTGATGTTTGAAGATCTGGTGGAAGTGTATAAGGAGCAGGCGAAGGTGATCTGCGAGGCGGGAGCGGATCTTTTTGTCGTGGAGACCATGATGAGTCTTCAGGAATGCCGTGCTGCGGTGATCGCTATCCGCGAGGTGTGTGATCTCCCGATTATGGTGTCGCTGACCTACAATGAGGATGGGCGGACGCTCTACGGAACTGATCCGGCAACTGCGGTGATTGTGCTGCAGAGCCTCGGAGCGGATGCTGTGGGATTGAACTGTTCCACCGGACCGGAGGCGATGATTGATCCGGTACAGCAGATGGCGGAGTATGCGACGATTCCGCTTCTGGCAAAGCCGAATGCCGGTATGCCGGAGCTCTGTGACGGCGTGACCGTATACCGTACCACGCCGGAGGAGTTTGCGTCAGTCGGCGCGAAGCTTGTGGAGGCGGGCGCAGCGATTATCGGTGGATGCTGCGGCACGACACCGGAGCATATCCGTGCATTAAAGCAGGCGGTGGGTTCCATGCCGGTGCATATGCCTCTCACAAAGAAAAGACGTATGCTCGCCTCGGAGCGGATGCATGTGGAGATCCGGCTTGACGGTAAGTTCATGGTGATCGGAGAGCGGATCAATCCGACAGGAAAGAAAAAGCTGCAGGCGGAGTTAAAAGAGGGAAGTCTTAGTATGGTGCGGACCATGGCGACGGAGCAGGAGGAGAACGGCGCACAGATTCTGGACATCAATATGGGAATGAACGGAATTGACGAAAAGCAGATGATGTTAGACGCCATCTATGAAGTGACTTCCACGGTAGATCTGCCGCTCTGCATCGATTCCAGCCATGTGGATATCATCGAGGCGGCGCTGCGCATCTATCCGGGACGTGCGCTTGTCAATTCCATTTCTCTGGAAAAAGAAAAGATCGAGTATCTGCTGCCGATCGCGAAGAAGTACGGTGCCATGTTTATTTTGCTGCCGCTCTCGGACGAGGGGCTGCCGAAGGATTCTGCAGAAAAGCACGGGATCATCCGCGAGATCTTAAGACGCGCGGAAGCGATCGGCATGGGAAAAGAGGACATTGTGGTGGACGGACTGGTGGCGACGATCGGTGCCAATCCGAAGGCGGCGCTGGAGTGTTTTGAGACATTTTCTTTCTGCAAAAATGAGATGGAACTGCCGACGGTCTGCGGACTGTCCAACATTTCGTTCGGACTTCCGGAGCGCTCCTATGTCAACACGGCATTTCTCACAATGGCGATCGGAAACGGCCTTACGATGGCGATTGCAAATCCTTCCCAGGAACTTCTGATGAATGCGGCATTTGCATCGGACATGCTTCTGAACAAGGAGGAGAGCGGCATCCGCTATATCGGGCGCATGAATTATCTGTCCGAGAAGCATGAGGGCATGGAACATGTGTGGGTACCTGTCGGGACGGCGAAGGGCGCTGCCGTGAAAGGTACTGCCGCGGGACAGGCGGGAAACGCAGGCGGCGCAAAAGATTCCGGGAACGCGAATGAGGCGCGCAGTGCGGTTTTTACGGCGGTCTTAAAGGGCAATAAGAATCATATTTTAGACGAGGTCAAACATGCGTTAGACACCGGGGAGAAGCCGGATGACATCATCAACGGACATCTGATCCCGGCGATCAACGAGGTCGGCGAGCTGTTCGACAAGCAGAAGTATTTTCTGCCGCAGCTGATTTCTTCTGCGAATACGATGAAGGTGGCGATCGAATATTTAGAGCCGATGTTAGCACGCTCGGACAAGGAGCCGAAGGCAACGCTCGTCGTGGCGACCGTGGAGGGTGATATCCATGACATCGGGAAGAATCTTGTGGTGCTGATGTTGAAAAATTACGGGTATCATGTGATTGATCTGGGAAAAGATGTCCCGGCAGATTTGATTGTAGATACTGCAATGAAAGAAAACGCAAGGGTGATAGGGCTCTCCGCGCTGATGACGACGACGATGATGCGCATGAAGGACGTGGTGGAGCTTGTCAAAGAGCGCGGATGTACGGCGAAGGTTGTCATCGGCGGTGCGGCGATCACGGAAAGCTTTGCGGAGGAGATCGGTGCGGACGGCTATTCCAAGGATGCGGCGGAATGTGTGAAACTGGTGGATCGTCTGTTGGAGGAAGAGTAGAAGGCGAAAAGCGGTCTTTTCCGCCTTCAAACTGCCCCGGGAAAATAGATGCAAAAAAATAGAAAAAAAGTGTTGACTTTTTGCAATACGGATAGTATACTAATCAAGTCGGTTGCGGTAGCGACCGATGAATATGGGATCTTAGCTCAGCTGGGAGAGCATCTGCCTTACAAGCAGAGGGTCATAGGTTCGAGCCCTATAGGTCCCATTTTTATGGCGGAATAGCTCAGTTGGCTAGAGCACACGGTTCATACCCGTGGTGTCGAGAGTTCAAATCTCCCTTCCGCTACTAGAGAGTCCTCGGGAATACAAGCAGTTGTGTGTCCGGGGATTTTTGTTCTTTCATAGGAAAAGGCTTGAAAGTGAGGGTATCATGAGAGTAGGAATGGGTTACGACGTGCATAAACTGGTTGAGGGCAGAGATCTGATCATCGGCGGTGTCAGGATCCCGCATACGCTTGGTCTGCTCGGACATTCGGATGCGGATGTGCTGCTTCATGCGATTATGGATGCGCTTTTGGGCGCGGCGGGATTAGGTGACATCGGAAAGCATTTTCCGGACACTGATCCGCAGTATAAAGGAATTTCCAGTATGAAGCTGCTCTCCCATGTGGCGGAATTGATCCGGGAGAAGGGCTATGTGGTGGAGAACATTGATGCGACGATCATTGCGCAGAAGCCGAAGATGCGCCCGCATATCCCGCAGATGGAGGAAAACATCGCGGGAGCGCTCGGCATCAGCACGGATCAGGTCAATGTCAAGGCGACCACAGAGGAGGGACTTGGCTTCACCGGAACGGAGGAAGGGATTTCCTCACAGGCGATCTGCACGCTTTCCAGTTTTTATGAGGGAAGTTTTACTGTGGCGGACTCTGCGGCAGGCTGCGCGGGCTGCGGCGGCTGCGGACGAAGCGTACAATGAGCTAAGAAGAATTCAGGCGGCTGCAGACGAAACATGCAGTGAAAAAAGATTGACAAAAACACGGGAAGTGCATAAACTATAGTAGGCAGGAGAGGTATCTTCTGCCGATAAAAAGATGAATTGGAAAAGCGAAGATCGGAAAGAGTAAGGATTCGGACATTCGTCAGAGAGAGACTGTCACCGGCTGAAAGCAGTCTTGGAAGAGAGAGTCCCCAAGTGCCTCCGTGAGCTGATCCGGCGAGAGTCATCTGCACCGCAGGATGCAGGGATGCCGTAGCCGGGTACGTCTGGCATACGTTACATGCGTCAAGTGAAATCATATGATTTTAGTAGAGTGGAACCGCGGATCATTTCGTCTCTAGGAGACGGATGATCCTTTTTTTTGTAATAGGAAACTTTGTTCTGGTTTGTATGTGGAAAGGAATGGGAAGAGATGGGTATCCTAAGGTATATGAAGGAAGAGTTTCAGGTAATCAAGGAACGCGATCCGGCGATTAAAAGTCCGATGGAAGTTTTGCTTTATCCGACATTTCATGTTATGCTAAGCTACAGAAGGGCGCATAAGCTTTATCTCAAAGGGCATTATTTCTGGGCGCGGTTTATTTCGCAGCGCGCAGCCAGGAAAACAGGCATTGAGATCCATCCGGGAGCGACGATCGGCAAGGGATTTTTCATCGATCACGGAAGCGGCGTCATCATCGGCGAGACGTCGATCATCGGAGATAACGTGACGCTGTATCAGGGCGTGACACTTGGCGGTACCGGCAAGGAGACCGGAAAGCGCCATCCGACGATCGGGAACAATGTCATGATCAGTGCCGGGGCGAAGATTATCGGTTCTTTTACGGTCGGGGATAATTCCAAGATCGGCGCCGGAAGCGTCGTCATCGAGGAAGTGCCGCCGAACTGCACCGTGGTCGGAGTGCCGGGACGCGTTGTAAAGCGCGACAATATCAGGACACCGCAGGATGACATGGATCAGGTGCATCTTCCGGACCCTGTGAAGGAGGATATCACCGTGCTGCAGCATGAGAATGCCGAACTGGTGAACCGTGTGCTGGATCTGGAAAAAGAAGTGCGTATTTTAAGCGCGGGAGCCGGAGCGTCACAGGAATAATAAGAATAAAAAGAAACGGAGAATACCAAAGTGGAGAATAAGTTCAAATTTTACAATACACTGACAAGAAATATCGATACGGTGATTCCGCATGAGGATGGAAAGATTGCCATGTATACCTGCGGACCGACGGTATATCATTACGCGCATATCGGCAATCTGCGCAGCTACATCATGGAGGACGTGCTGGAAAAAGCACTGCGTTATGTGGGCTACGATGTAAAACGTGTCATGAATATCACGGACGTGGGACACCTTTCCTCCGATGCGGATACCGGTGAGGATAAGATGTTAAAAGGTGCGAAGCGCGAGCACAAGACGGTGATGGAGATTGCGAAGTTTTACACGGACGCGTTTTTCGATGACTGCAAAAAGTTAAATATCAAGCGTCCGGACGTTGTGGAGCCGGCAACCAACTGCATCCCGGAGTTTATTCACATGATCGAGGTGCTGCTGGAGAAGGGCTACGCTTATGTGGCAGGCGGAAATGTCTATTTTGACACTTCCAGGCTGGACGACTATTATGTTTTTTCTTCCCAGAGCGAGAAAGAGCTGTTAGTCGGTGTGCGCGACGATGTGGAGGAGGACGTCAATAAGCGGAACAAAAATGATTTCGTCCTGTGGTTTACAAAGTCTAAATTCGAGGATCAGGCGCTCAAATGGGATAGTCCGTGGGGCGTGGGATACCCGGGATGGCATATCGAGTGCTCCTGCATCAGCATCAAGCATCTGGGTGAATATATGGATATCCACTGCGGCGGCGTGGACAATATTTTTCCGCATCACACCAACGAGATCGCACAGTCTGAGAGCTATCTGGGACATAAGTGGTGCGGTTACTGGTTCCATGTGAACCACCTGAACGACAAGTCGGGCAAGATGAGCAAGTCGAAGGGGGATTTCCTTACGGTGTCGCTCCTGCAGGAAAAAGGATACGATCCGATCGTGTACCGTATGTTCTGCCTGCAGTCCCACTACAGAAAGCCGCTTGAGTTTTCCTACGAGGTGCTGGACAACATGAGCGTTGCCTACAAAAAGCTTGTGAAGAGAATCGCGGATCTGAAGGCGGACGGCACAGTGGATGAGGGTAAATTTGCAGAGTACAAGGAAAAATTCTGTGATGCCATTTCCAATGACCTGAACACTTCCATGGCGATTACAATCGTCTATGACCTGCTCAAGGATGATACCTTAAACGATGCAACCAAGCGTGCGCTGGCGGAGGATTTTGACCGCGTGCTCTCCTTGAACCTGACGACGGCGAAGGTGGAGAATCCGGCGGAAGACACAGAGGTGGATGCAGAGCTTGAGGCATATATTTTAGAGAAGATTAAGGAGCGCAAAGCTGCCAAGAAAGAGAAGGATTTTGCAAAGGCGGACGCGATCCGGGATGATCTTCTGGCAAAAGGAATTGTGTTAAAGGACACACGCGAGGGTGTGATCTGGCATAAAGCGTGAGTCGGAGAGGAAGCTGGTATGGGAAGAGGAATCGATTCTTATATTAAGGAACAGTTCGGGATTGCGGAAGTCGATATCCGCACCTACTCACCGCTGACACTGGCTTATATCGGTGACGGGATCTATGATCTCGTCATCCGTTCTGTTGTCGTGGGAAAAGGGAATACCAGAGCGGGAGAACTGCACAAACGAACCAGCCAGATTGTCAAGGCGCACACGCAGGCCGAGATGATGGAGGTGCTTCTGCCGCTTCTGACAGAGGAGGAAGCGGACATTTACCGGCGCGGCAGAAATGCCAAGTCGCCGACGATGGCAAAGAATGCGACGATGTCCGACTACCGCAAGGCCACCGGGTTTGAGGCGCTGATGGGATGGCTGTACTTGCAGGATGAGTTTGAGCGTCTGGTGGAACTGGTGAAGACCGGTGTGGACGGGCTGCATTTGAAGTTATAGAACGTCTGCCGCGGGAAGAGGAATCAGAGGGCGAAAGCATAGAGCGTCTGCCGGTGGCAGAGGATGCTGCAGGCAGCAGAAAGCGCCTGCCGGAAGCAGAAAGAAAAGGAGAATACATGGGATACGAGGAATTAAAAATAGAGGGACGCAATGCGGTGCTTGAGGCGTTTCGTTCCGGCAAGACAATCGACAAGCTTTTTGTGCTGGACGGATGTCAGGACGGACCGGTGCGCACGATCGTAAGAGAAGCAAAAAAGCACGATACCATTATCCATTTTGTGGAAAAAGAGCGTCTGGATCAGCTCTCGGAGACGAAGAAGCACCAGGGCGTGATCGCGGTGGCGGCAGCGTACGAATATGCGGAAGTGGACGACATTCTGGAGATCGCAAGAGAAAAGGGAGAGCCGCCGTTCCTTTTTCTGCTGGATAATATTGAGGACCCGCACAATCTCGGGGCGATCATCCGTACCGCGAACCTCTGCGGAGCACACGGGGTCATTATTCCAAAGCGCAGGGCGGTGGGACTGACCGCGACTGTGGCAAAGACGTCTGCCGGCGCGCTGAACTATACGCCGGTTGCCAAGGTGACGAATCTCACGGCGACGATCAAGGAGTTAAAGGAGCAGGGGATCTGGTTTGTCTGCGCGGATATGGGCGGCACGCAGATGTATGACCTGGATCTGAAAGGACCGATCGGTCTTGTAATCGGAAGCGAGGGCGAGGGTGTCAGCAAGCTGGTGCGCGAAAACTGTGATTATGTGGCTTCCATTCCGATGAAGGGTGACATTGATTCTCTGAATGCTTCCGTGGCAGCCGGTGTGCTTGCTTATGAGATCGTCAGACAGCGGATGATGTAAGATGACAAAGCAGGCATAGGCAGACAGATTTTTATGCTGCGGAAAATACAGCCGGGCGCGGAACGTTTGGGCGGCATAGCAGGACAGAGAGGGAAGACGGAGGAAGACGTGGACGAATATCAGAAGCTGGCGGATGAAGAACTCATCCAGAAACTGCGCGGGGGCGACGAGCGGATCATGGATTATATCCTTGAAAAGTACAAGCCGTTGGTGCTTCGTAAGGCAAATGCAATGTTTTTGATTGGCGGAGATACGGATGATCTGATTCAGGAGGGGATGATCGGATTGTTTAAGGCGATCCGGGATTACCGGTCTGACAGGGAGGCATCCTTTTTCCATTTTGCGGAGCTGTGCATCAACCGACAGCTCTACAGCGCGGTGGAGGCGTCCAACCGGAAAAAACATGTCCCCCTGAACACGTATGTGTCTTTTTATTCCCAGACCACGGAGGAGGGAAAATCCCTGGCGGAGACGCTTCTCACCGACCAGATGGACGATCCGGAACAGCTCGTGATCGAGCAGGAGAATTTTACCGCTTTCTGGGAGCAGCTGAGGGAACAGTTAAGCGCGCTCGAGCGCCAGGTTTTAGATGCATATTTGGAAGGAAAAAACTACCGCCAGATAGCGGAGGAACTCGGGAAAAGTCCTAAGACAATCGACAATGCTCTCTCGCGTATCAAGGGAAAGATCCGGCAGAGATAGAGAGAAGGCAAAAAGGACATTTTGCAAAAAAGAGCGGGAAATGAACAACCGGTTATGCAAAATTTTGCGGAAACAAAAGAACTAGTCCTAAGGTACTGTATAAAATGTATAGAAATGGAACAGAAGTTTTGTGAAGTTTGTGCACACTTCTTTGCGCAGTCATGGTACTATAATAACCGTAAAAACCCCCCAATACATTATATATAGTTTTTGCTATACCCCATAGTAAAAATACCTTCTCCTAAAAGGGCAGCCAGTGATGGCTGTTCTTTTTTTGTTATGGAAAAGAGCAGTTCTGAGGAAAGGGAGATTGACAGAAGCATAGAATTGAGATAAGGTGTTAGAGGAAAAAGAATATATCGCAGAGGGACTGTGCGCATGCGTAAACGGTTGAGAAGGTTAAAACCTGACTCTTGGAACCTGTCAGTTAATACTGTCGTAGGGAGCGAATGATGGATCAGATAGTTTGTGGAATCCGGCGTCACTGCGACGCCGGATTTTTTCGCACATCCTCTGCAGAAATGGAGCAGAAAAATATGGAACAGTATGCAACACAGATGGAAGCAGCACGCAAGGGAATTGTGACAGAGGAGTTAAAGAAGGTTGCGGCGAAGGAACGCATGACCACAGAGGAGCTGATGCCGCTCGTTGCGGAGGGAAAGGTGGTCATCTGCGCGAACAGGCATCACAAATGCATTGACCCGGAGGGTGTCGGCTCGATGCTGCGGACGAAGATCAATGTAAATCTCGGAATCTCCAGAGACTGTAAGGATTATGACGTGGAGATGGAAAAAGTGATGGCGGCAGTTGACATGGGAGCGCATGCGATCATGGATCTCTCCTCGCACGGGAACACCATTCCGTTCCGGAGAAAACTGACGGCGGAATGTCCGGCTATGATCGGAACCGTGCCGGTATATGATTCTGTAATTCACTATCAGAGGGATCTTGCGACACTGACCGCAAAGGATTTTATTGATGTGGTACGCCTGCATGCCGAGGATGGCGTGGATTTTGTGACGCTGCACTGCGGAATCACGCGCAAGACGATCGAGCAGATCAGGAAGCACAAGAGAAAAATGAATATTGTATCCAGAGGCGGTTCACTGGTGTTTGCGTGGATGTGTATGACCGGAGAGGAGAATCCGTTTTACGAGTACTACGATGAAATCCTTGAGATCTGCCGGGAGCATGATGTGACGATCTCCCTTGGCGATGCCTGCAGACCCGGCTGTCTGGCGGATGCATCCGATGTGTGTCAGATTGAGGAACTGGTGCGGCTGGGCGAGCTTACAAAGCGCGCCTGGGCAAGAGATGTGCAGGTCATGGTAGAGGGACCGGGGCACATGCCGATGGACCAGATTGCAGCGAATATGAAGATTCAGCAGACGATCTGCATGGGAGCACCGTTTTATGTACTGGGACCGTTGGTAACGGACATTGCCCCGGGGTACGACCATATCACTTCCGCGATCGGAGGAGCGATCGCCGCGCAGAATGGAGCTGCATTTTTGTGCTATGTGACACCGGCGGAGCATCTGGCGCTTCCGAATGTGGAGGATGTCAAGCAGGGCATCATTGCATCGAAAATTGCGGCGCATGCGGCAGACATTGCCAAGGGCGTGCGGGGCGCAAGAGAGATTGACGACAAGATGGCAGACGCACGCCGTGTGCTGGACTGGGATGCACAGTGGGAATGTGCGATTGATCCCGAGACCGCAAAACAGATCCGCGAGGACCGCAAACCGGAGCACGAGGACACCTGTTCCATGTGCGGAAAATTCTGTGCGGTGCGCAGCATGAACAAGGCGCTTGCGGGGGAGTACATCGATATTTTATAAAAACAGAACACGGGAAAGTGAAGAAGCGTCAGCGGAAAAACGACATTGCAGTATAAAAGCGGAATGTGGTACAATAAAAAAGGATTCTGTCAGCAGGAGAATGAATGGGAAAAATTTATTTGGTTGACAGTGAGAATGTAGGAGATATATGGGTGCCGCTTCTGGTATCCTCGCAGGAAGATGACGAGGTTCTTGTATTTTATACGACAAAGAGCCCGCATATGAATTATGAAAATGTGAGGATGCTCAAGGAGACGGAAAAGGAAGCAGACTTTATTAAGTGTTTTGAGGGAAGCAATGCGCTGGATTTCCAGTTGGTATCGGAACTTGGCTATCGCCTGAGCCAGAACGCGGACAGGGAGTATGTCATTGTATCAAATGATACGGGATTTGACGCTGCGGTGCGCTACTGGTCAACGCGGAAAATGCCTGTGAGCCGTTTAAGCGGAAAGGAATGCCACAGAATGCTGACAGAGAAAAAGCAGCGCGTGGCAAAGGAATCCGGGGCAGCAGTAGAGCCGGAACAGGAACAGACCAGAGCGGCTGGCCCGGAAGCAGAGCAGGTTCGGGAGACCGGCCAGGAAGCAGAAGCAGAGCGGATTCGGGAGACCGGACCGGAAGCGGAAGCAGAGCGTGGCAGAGAGCAGTCAAAGAAGCCACGGTCATCCAAGAAGTCAGAACCGTCGAAAGCCGGCGGTAAGGCAGGAGAATCCGGGAAGCCGGAAGTGATCGGGAAGGCTGAGGATGCAGAGACATCCGGGAAGGCTGAAGTGACCGGAAAGGCTGAGGATGCAGAGACATCCGGGAAGTCGGAACCGGAAGAAAACGCTGGGCTGGCAGAGGAATCCAGGAAGGCTGAGCCGGCAGAAAAAGCTGGTCTGGCAGAGGAATCCGGGAAGGCTGAACCGGAAGAAAACGCTGGGTTGGCAGGAGAATCCGGGAAGCCGGAAGTGACCGGAAAGGCTGAGGATGCAGAGACATCCGGGAAGTCGGAACCGGAAGAAAACGCTGGGCTGGCAGAGGAATCCGGGAAGGCTGAGCCGGCAGAGAAGACTGGCAGGGCAAAACGGTCAAGAAAGTCAGCAAAAGCAGTCAAAGCAGAAAAGTCTGAGCATATGTCAGAACCGGATCGTTCGGAAAAGTCACAGAAGAGTGACAAAGCAAAGACGCAGAACGCAGGGAATGAGAAGCCGGATCTGACGGAGCAACAATCCGGACAGATGACAGCAATGATGGATTTGAAAGAAGAAATGTCAGAGAATCCACAGAGTGTGTCAAATGCTACGGGTCAGAGCGAAGCGCCAGCAAAGTTTGGACTGGATCTGAATGCAGAGAGAGCAATTTTAAAGACATTGTGTGCCTGCATCAGCAAGGAAAATCTGGTGGATTTTCACAATGCACTGGTTGCGCTTCTCGGCGAGGAAGAAGGCAAGCGGCTGTATCAGGAACTGAAGACGAATGCAGAGTATGCGTCTTACTGGTCAGAACTTCCGGCTTATGGCTTAAAAGAAAAGTTTGACATGTACTGCAAAATGGTTTTTGACCACAGTGAATATGCAAAGGAACCGCCGGAAGATTTTTCGGGATTCCTCTATCAGGCAAACGGAAAGCGAAAGAATCTCAATTCTCTCCGCGCAGCATTGCAGGGGCACTATGGCAAAGACAAGGGAATGAAATATTATTCCCTGTTCAAGTCACACATTAAGATGATGAATCGCATGTAGTAAAGGAGAAGTTGACAGAATCTGGGTATTCAACAGGAATACGCAAAACGCCTCACCGGATGGTGAGGCGTTTTGTACGTTTATCATTTTATAAAAAGAAGGAGAAGTCGGTAAGATGTGGGGTACTTACCGGCCATATTATGAAAAAGAAATTGTGTCAATGGGGATTTCCTCTTGACAATGATTAAGATACCGGATAAATGTGAAAAAGGTATGAAGCAGTGTTGAAAAATGTGTGAAGAATCGTCAAACAAATTGGAATCCGGGGCTGATAGAAGGAAAAGGCGAAGTTCCAGAGGAGAAAAATCGCGTGCCAGACCCGTAGAGAATGGAAAAAGGTTGACATAATGCCAGAAGGGAAGAGCACCCCGGGTCTGAGACAAGAAAAAGTTTTCCTGCTTTCCCCTTGGCCACGAGATAGCATTAACGCCTCAACCGTATATTCCCCCTCATCCAGACTTCCATCACAATACATTCGTCATAATACCATAACACTGTAACACCATAGCACAAAAAAGCGCAAACCCTTTCATTCAAGGATTTGCGCTTCTTCTCAATGAAGCTGCTGACGGGAATCGGACCCGTGACCTCCGCACTACCAATGCGACGCTCTACCGACTGAGCCACAGCAGCATCTGTGTGAGTTGCCTCAGCACTTGTACTACTATACACTACGAAGTGGCAGTTGTCAAGATAATAATTCTAAATAATTCTTTAGAAATTCTTCGGGTATTTCTGTGGGGAATTTTGCGGCAGATCAGGTAAAATGTAATCAATGCACGGGGAGGCGTGTGATTCTGCGGCGGATGTGTTATGATAGCAGAAAAGAGAACAAGAGCAGGAGCGGAAAAATGGAACAATATAACATTTTAATTGTTGAGGATGATAAAGAAATCAGGGACGGAATTGAAATCTTTTTAAAGAGTCAGAATTACAACGTATTCAAGGCGGCAGATGGCGTGGAAGGACTTGAGGTGATGGAGCGGGAGAAGATCTCGCTGGCGATCGTCGACATCATGATGCCGCGCATGGACGGCGTTACAATGACCATGAAGCTGCGGGAAAAATATGACTTTCCGGTCATTATGCTCTCGGCGAAGTCAGAGGAGACCGACAAGGTGATCGGGTTAAATATCGGGGCGGATGATTATGTGACCAAGCCGTTTACACCGTTGGAACTGATGGCGCGTGTCAATTCCCAGCTCCGCCGGTATACGCAGTTTGCAAACAGGAGTCCGAAGGAGGAAAAGAACGACCGGATTCATGTGATCGGAGGACTGGAACTGAATGAGGACACCGTGGAGGTGTTTGTGGATGGAAAACCGGTGAAGATGACGCCGATTGAGTTCAAGATACTTGCGCTCTTAATCCGGACACCGGGGCGTGTATATTCGGCGGACGAGATCTATGAGCGCGTGTGGAATGAAAAGGCGATCAATACCGATACGATTATGGTGCATGTGAGAAATATCAGGGACAAGATTGAGATCAATCCGAGAGATCCAAAATACTTAAAGGTGGTGTGGGGTGTTGGATATAAAATTGAAAAACAACAATAGAAACAACGGTGCCGGCAATAACAATGTCAGCGCAAATAACGATGCCAGCAGCAACAGTGGTGCCAGCAGAAATAACGGTGCCGGCAACAGCAGCAACAACAGCAATGCCGTAAACAGCAGCAAGCGGATTATCATAGCGATCGCGGGAATCATTTTCATCACGATCATTACCATGTGTTTTTTCCCGGTGGTGTACCGGACGGCTGAGAGACAGAAAGAGCAGCAGAAAGCGGAGATGATGCGCGAGTCCTCGGACAGCGTGGACAACGATACGGTACAGACACTCTATCAGGGCAGCTATGTCCTGTATGTAGAGCAGATGGAGCGGAGCGGGCAGGCAGATGCAGGCGGACTGTTTTTGAATCTGCCGACGGATGATGAAGATTACCAGTATGTAAAGGACACGGTAACCTCTACGTTTGACGAATGGAAAAGCCAGTTTGAGAGTGACAGCTGGAACATCGATTACTGTGTATACAAAAGCAGTGCCGACTGCGTGAAAAATACGGATCAGCCGCTCGAGACATGCGTGGATGGAACTGTGACGGAGAAGATAAAGCAGTATTATACGGACATCGTATGCTTATCCTTCGACAAAGAGGGTGCGCTGGAAGTGACACCGCTGTACGACGAAAATATCAGCGGCAGCGTTCTGATCAAGGCGTTTCAGAATGTAGACCGGGAAAATCTTTTGGGACAGTCGCTGGGCGGATATGTGGAAGCGGGTCAGTTGCAGGGACCGAAGGACTTTAAGGTGATCTTCGGGCTTCCGGTGTCAAAGAGCGATACGATTTCCTTGGGAGATCCGTATGAGGGTATGACAAATTACTGGGTGCAGGTGGTGTTAGTGTACCGTGCGTCTGGGGGAAGCATCCTGTTTCTGGTAAGCCTTGCTGCGGTGGCGGGATGGATGTTTCTTATGACGAGCAGGCGCATCTGGAACGAAGACATACCAATGCAACGCCCGGGGAAATGGTATCTCATGGAGGTGGCGGTGATTGCCGTCTGCTGCATGGCATGTATGGAGGAAAACTTCTACGATATCATAAGAAGCTATTCCTATTACAGCGAAGGAGTGGATGTTTTACTTGGAAACAATGCCTGGAGAGCCATCTTACAGCTTGGACAGATGATGGTTCCGCTCCTGTTTTTGTATGGCATCTGGTACGCGGCGCTTCGCGTACTGCGTCCGGTATTTTTCCTGGGAGTCAGGGAATATATCAGACAGTACAGCCTGATTTATCAGATTTTTCCGTGGTTGAAAAAATTGTGGAACACGTTCCGCTATGAGGTGGCGCATGTGGATTTTTCAGAAAAATCCACAAAGACGATCTGGAAAATCGTGCTGATCAACTTTGCGGTGCTGTCGCTCTGCTCGATGATGTGGTTTTTCGGCATCGGCGCGCTGATCGTGTACTCCATCTTTGTGTTCTGTTTTATCAAAAAATATTATGACAGGATCGGCAGAGACTATCAGGCGCTGCTGCGCAGTGTAAGCCGGATGGCGGACGGAGATCTGGACACGGAGATCACCGAGGATCTGGGAATATATGAGCCGATGAAGGTGGAGCTTTCCAGGGTGCGCGACGGATTTAAGAAGGCGGTGGATGAGGAAGTGAAGAGCCAGCGCATGAAAACGGATCTCATCACGAACGTTTCCCATGATTTAAAAACACCGCTCACGGCGATCACAACCTACGTGGAACTGTTAAAGAAGGAGGACATCACGGAGGAGGAGCGCAGGTCATACATTGAGACGCTCGATAAAAAGAGCCAGCGGTTAAAAATATTGATCGAGGATCTTTTTGAGGTCAGCAAGGCGACCAGCAACAATATTGTGCTGCATCCCATGGAAGTCGATGTGGTGAATCTGTTAAAGCAGGTTGCGGTGGAGCATACGGAGCGCTTTGCGGCGATGGGACTTGCGCTGCGCTGGGATGTGCCGGAGGAAAAAGTGATCGTGGTGCTCGACAATCAGAAGACATTCCGCATCTTTGAAAATCTGTTTGTCAATATTCAGAAATATGCGATGCCGCAGAGCCGCGTGTATGTGCAGGTGCACACATCCGGGGAGGCGCCGGAGGAGTTCGTGGAGATCACGATCAAAAATATGTCGGCGACGGAACTGAATTTTGATCCGGAGGAGATCACGGAGCGCTTCGTGCGCGGCGATACCTCACGCGGCACGGAAGGATCGGGATTGGGGCTTGCGATCGCCAGAAGTTTTACCGAGGCGCAGGGCGGAAAACTGACGATCGAGGTGGACGGTGACTTATTCAAGGTTGTAATCAGACTGAAATGTGGTACACTACAGGTAGAAAAAGAGATGGAGGTTTAAGACACATGGAATCAATGGATGATTACAAGGAGGAGTTAGAAGCTTCTTTCCGCAGAATCAGAGAGGGAGATATTTTAACCGGCACGGTGATCGATGTCAACGAGGAGGGCGTTACGCTTGACCTGAAATATTATGCACCGGGATTTATCAGTGCGGAGGAGATGAGCAGCGATCCGGATTTCTCACTGGCGGAGGCTGTGCATGTGGGGGATACGATCGAGGCGACCGTGATCCGGGTAGACGACGGCGCAGGCAACATTCTTCTCTCCCGCAGGGAAGCCAATGAAGAGCAGGCATGGGAGAAGCTCAAAGAGATGATGGAGGAGGGTACAACGGTAACCGTCCGCATCAAGGAGAGCGTGAAGGCAGGCGTTGTGGCATATCTTGAGGGGATCCGCGCGTTCATTCCGGCATCCCAGATCACATCCGCTTATGTGGAGGATACGGAGAGCTGGATAGGAAAAGAGATTCCGGTCCGGGTCATCACAGTGGATGAGGAGCGCGAAAAGCTCGTGCTTTCCGGAAAGGCGGTCGCACTCGAGGCAGAGGCGGAGGAGCGCAATCACAAGATCTCTATGATCGTGCCGGGAACCGTGCTTGAGGGAACCGTCGAGAGCCTGATGCCGTACGGTGCATTTATTGATCTGGGCAATGGTCTGAGCGGACTGGTACACATCTCACAGATCTGTGAGCGCAGAATCGGAAAGCCGTCGGAAGTGCTTAAGGTCGGAGAGAAAGTCAAGGCAAAGGTATTAAATACCAACGACAATAAGATCAGCCTGTCCATGAAGGCGCTGGCAGAGGAGATGGTAGATACCGAAGGTGTGGAAGATCTGGAGGCATACACAGACCACACATCCACAGGAACCAGCCTTGGCTCGCTTCTGGCAGGATTGAAGTTAGACTGATCGAACTATTTGAGAATCTTTCTCTAATAGAAAACTGATTCCGTTGCTTTTGCAACCGAAACGGCTCTTGCAATGTGATACATTTAGTTAGAATATTCTAACTATGCGTAAGAGGCAATTTCGGAGGAAAGCAATGAGAGAAGCAGGACTTGGAATCGACATCGGAAATGGAAGTATTTCCATCGCTGTTGTCGAAGGCGAAAACATCATATATAAAGATTACAGACTGCATCGCGGAGAACTGTATCAGAATCTTGTGGACATGCTTGGGCAGGTGGAGACATCGTGCGGCGACAGGATTTTGTATGCAGCGGTCAATCCCGGTGCAGTCTGTTTGTATCCGGGGATCCAAAAGGAAGTGCAGATCAACCGCATCAGCAGCCTTCTGGAAGGACAGAGAATGCTCTATCCGGACGCGGGAAGCATCGTAGAGATGGGAGCACAGAATTCCTGCTTCCTTACCGGAATCCGTGAGGGAGAGACGCTCTCCTACGCCATGAACGGGGAATGTGCCGCCGGAACGGGAGCATTTTTCGAGGATCAGATGTACCGGCTCGGACTTCCGCTGTCCGCCTACTCGGAGTATGTCAGACGGGCGAAAAGTGTGCCGCGGCTTGCGGGACGGTGCAGCGTGTTCGCCAAGACAGACCTGATCCACAGACAGCAGGAAGGTGTGCCGGTGGAAGATATTCTGCTCGGACTTTCCTATGCCGTGATCCGCAATTTTAAATCTGCGGTCGTGCGGAAGCTTCCGGTACAGCCGCCGGTGCTTGTGACGGGAGGCGTTGTCTATAATGAAGGCGTGCGCCTCGCCATCTGTGATATCTTCGGATTAAAAGAGGAAGAACTGCTTTGCGGGGAAGAGGGAGCTGTGGTGTCTGCTGCCGGAATCGCAGCCTGTGCATGTCACGGGAAGCTGGCCTTCGACTGGAAACACCCGATCCGCAGGGAGGTGACGGATGAGGAGCAAAAAAGAAAGGCGCTGCCGCGATATGACTACGAGAAGGAGGCACTTCACCGGACCAGACCGTTACGTGGCGGGGAAAAGCTCTGGCTCGGGATTGACGTGGGATCCACGAGCACAAACCTTGTGCTGACGGGGGAGGACGGAGCCGTCATTGACGATCTGTATCTTAGAACGCGCGGCAATCCTCTCGGCGCGGTGCAGCAGGGAATGGGACAGTTAAAGCAGAAATACGGGGAAGCACTCACGTGGGAAGGCATTGGTGTCACGGGATCGGGGCGGTACTATATCGCGGAGAAGACCGGTGCAGGCACGGTGTTGGATGAGATCACGGCGCAGGCGCGCGCGGCTGCCCATCTGTGCCCGGAGGTGGATACCGTGTTTGAGATCGGCGGTCAGGACTCCAAATACATCAGTATCCGGGACGGTCAGGTCGTCGATTTCGAGATGAACAAAGTGTGTGCGGCGGGTACGGGCTCCTTCGTCGAGGAACAGGCGAACCGCATGGAAGTATCGCTGGAGGAGATCGGAAACAGTGCCTTGAAGGCAAATGTGCCGATCGATCTGGGAGAGCGCTGCACCGTGTTGATGGAATCCAAGATTGCAGCGGAGCTTGCGGTAGGCACGGACAAGGAGAATATCTGTGCAGGGCTGTGCCGCTCGATTGTCAGAAACTATTTAAACAGGGTAGTTGGCAATAAGCGAAAGGGAGAACATATCTGCCTTCAGGGCGGAGTCGTGCATAACGAGGGAATCGTTGCGGCTTTCTATGAAGTGTTTGGAGAACGGCTTCACATCACGCCGTTTTACGATGTGACCGGGGCATACGGAGCGGCGCTCGCGGCAAAAGAGCAGGGCGGTACATCCCAAAAGGAGAGCATCCGGAATGAGGAGAATTACCGGAAGAGCCAGAAATGGTTTCTGGCAGGCTATGACGGAATGCTGCTGCCGGGGAAAAAGACTGTGGGAATCCCGCGTGCGCTCATGATTTATAAATTTTTCCCGATGGCGTACCAGTATTTTAAGACTCTCGGCTTTAATGTATTGCTGTCGCCGGAGACGGACGATAAGATCATTGCGCTCGGACAGGAGATGGCGGCGGAGGAGACCTGTTATCCGGTAAAATTACTGCACGGGCACATGGAATGGCTTGCGAGAAAAAAGGTGGACTACATTTTTATCCCGTGTATCCATACGATCCGGCATGAGACTTCCGGCGTTGCGCACAATTACGGCTGTGTCTATATGCAGACAGCGCCGCGGATTGTCGCAAGTGTGCTGGGGCTTTCGGAGCGCGGCGTGGAGCTGATCTGCCCGGTTCTGGATCTGGATATGGGAAAACCGCAGCTTGCGGGAGCGATGATCAAAGCGGGTCAGGAACTGGGATGCGACAAGGCACGGTGTGCGGCGGCGCTCGCGAAGGGCGCGGCGGCGATGGTGCGCTGTGAGAAGAATTCTGAAAAACTGGGCGCGCAGATCCTGGACGAGTTGAAACCGGAGGACAAGGTGCTCGTTCTGATTACAAGAAACTACGGCGTGTCAGACCCGGTTTTAAATATGGAAATTCCCGGGGAACTGTTAAAGAGAGGGTGCAGAGTGTTGACACTTTCCCATCTGAAAGGACATGATGTGGATTTGTCCGGTCATTATCCAAATTTGTACTGGCCATTTGCGCAGCACATTCTGTCGGGAGCGAAGATCATTAAGGAGCATCCGAATCTGTATGCCGTCTATCTGACGAACCACGGCTGCGGACCGGACGGCATGATCTCCCACCTTTTTGCGGAAATTATGGGGGACAAGCCGTACCTGAAAATAGAGGTGGACGAGCATCAGTCCAAGGTGGGAGTGATAACGAGAATCGAGGCGTTTTTAAACAGCTTATCCCATGTAGAGAACTGCACGGAGCGCGCCATACTGCCGGAGGCAGCCGTATTGTCCGGGCGGCTTCGGGACGGGAAGAAAGGCACGAAAGACACGAAAGATACGAAAGATATGAAAGAACCGCAGCAGGAGACGGTGTATCTGCCGCCGCTGTCCGTGTATACAGAGTGGATGGCACTTTACCTGAATCAGAAAGGAAAACGCACGGCAGTGCTGCCGGATTACACGGCGCAGGATCTTCATGCGGGAAAAGCGTACAGCACCGCAAAAGAATACTGTACATTCTCGGCTGCGGCAGGACAGATTGCAAACCGGCTGCAGGAGACGGACGGGGAGGAAAAACAGTTTCTGGTATTCCAGACCGAGGGTGCGGAGGCGGACGGAATGGTTCCGGAAATCCTGCGTGCGGTCTTAGATGCGGACGGAAAGAGGGCACATCTTGTGACACCGTTTCTGGAACAGCTGCTTTTTGCGGAAGAAGCGGATATCTTGTGGCAGGTGCTCTTACTCGGGGATGCATGGCACTGCCTGGATGAGGAGTGGCGGGAAAAGGTGCGTGCCTCTTTCTGGGAGAAGACCGCCGCGCCGGATGCCTGGAGCAGGGAGTGGACCAAAAACCTTTTACAGGAGTGGGCGGTATATGTGACGGAGGACAGACAGCTGCTGCTGGCCGGCGATCCGATTGTGCTGCATAGCGCTTATCTGAATCAGAATATGGAGGAAGCGGTGAGGAAACATGCCTTTGTTCCGGTGTATATGCCGCTCTCGGAATATCTGTGGTTCCTTGCTGCGGAGTCGGGGCGAAAGATTCCGGAGCATTTTACAGAACAGCTGCATGAATTTATGCAGATTTACCGCGGCGTTTACGGCAGCTGGAAGCAGCCGGACGAACGCTTACAGGAGATCCGGGAGAAGTTTCCGCTGGTTCACGGAGCAAACCTCCGCTATCTGTGCAGCCTGATGGAGCAGGAACTGCCGCGTGGAAAAGGAATGATTCTGGTGTCGCCGGAATATGCCAACTATGCGTCGGTGATGGAGATGCTGCGCACGGGGTCAAAATATCCGCTGCTGCACGCCAGGGCGGACGGAAATGAGGAAGCGGAAGAAGTGGAGCGGAGAGAAATCTTTCTGGGGCTGCTGGAATAATAAAGGAGACAAAAAGGAATTGCCGCAATAAGAATATCGTTCTTTGGATTGGTAAGTAATATTATCAGAAACAGATACTTAAAAGTTCCAGATAAACATGCGGCGACAAATTCTGACCGCAAAATCCGGTATTTCTAACCATGCCGCAGCTGGCATCCGTGATGATCCGTGTCTTTCCAAGTTTGGACACTCCGTGAGTGTCCAAACGTGGAAGAGACACGGAATGGGATGCCAACCACGGCATGGAAGAAATACGTGAATTTTGCTTCAAAGAATTTGCCGCCGTCTGTTTATTCTGGAACTTTTTGGTTCTCTGGTATTCCCGTAATATTACTTATCACTCCAAAGAGATCTATGCTTATCGCGGCAATTCCTTTTTTACGTAAGATAAAATATGTAAGAAATCCAAGCGAGGCTTACAGCAGCTGGATTCCGCTCTTTTCGCATGCCTGCATCATCTCATCCGGCCACAGGGAGGACTGCACCTCGCCGATGTGCGCCTTGCGCAGGAAAAACATACAGATACGGGACTGACCGATACCGCCGCCGATGGTGTAAGGAAGCTCGCCGTCGATGATCGCCTTCTGGAACGGAAGCTTCGCGCGGTCTTCACAGCCTGCCTTTTTAAGCTGGGACAGCAGGGCTTTTTTGTCCACGCGGATTCCCATGGAAGAAAGCTCAAGGGCAATGTCAAGTACCGGATAGTATACAAGAATGTCCGCGTTTAACGCCCAGTCGTCGTAATCCGGCGCGCGTCCGTCGTGCGGCTCGCCGTTTTCCAGCGTATCGCCGATCTTTAAGATGCACACGGCGCCTTTGGTCTTGGTGATATAGTATTCGCGCTCCTTCGGCGTGTTGTCCGGGAACATCTCCGCAAGCTCTTCCGTCGTGACGAAAAAGATGTCGTGCGGCAGGATCTCCTCGATGTAATCGTACTGGATCGCCATGTATTTTTCGGTCTTGCGCAGGCATTTGTATACGGTGTTCACCGTTTCCTTTAAGGTGTCGAGCGTGCGCTCCTCCTGCTTGATGACTTTCTCCCAATCCCACTGATCCACGAAGATGGAGTGGATATTGTCAGTGATCTCATCGCGCCGGATGGCGTTCATGTCGGTGTAAAGACCTTCCCCGTAAGAAAAGCCGTATTTTTTGAGCGCGTAGCGCTTCCATTTGGCAAGTGACTGAACAACCTCCGCGGTTCTGCCGTTCTGCTCCTTGATGTCGAAGGTGACCGGACGCTCCACACCGTTTAAGTTGTCGTTGAGACCGGACAGCGGGTCTACAAACAGAGGGGCGGATACACGGGACAGATTCAGGCGCAGTGCAAGCAGTCCCTGAAAAAAGTCCTTGACCGTCTTGATCGCAATCTGTGTATCATGCAAATTCAATTCTGAATGATAATCTTTTGGAATGATTAAATTGTCCATCTGGGGTTCTCCTCTCTTGTGTACGCAAAAGCGTAGACATTAACCTAAATAATTATAGCACAGGGCAGTTCATTTTCAAGAAAAGATACAGGTATTTGAAAAATAATACGTGTATACAATTTGGATCGGCAGCGCATTTGGGAATGGCAGAAACGTGCAACTTCAGGGCGGGAATCCGTCGATAGATGTTGACAGTAATATGCAAAAATGAGAAAATATTGGCAAGATTATTATGCAATTATCATAGAATCTGGGGTATCACAAGAGAAAAGGAGTTGAGGCACATGCAAAAGGAAAAAGGAATCGTATCGATTAAGGTTAAGCTTTTAGGTGTGATCGTTCCGGTTGTCATTGTCAGCATTCTGGTGCTCGTACTGATCGCCTACCGCACGTCGGCAGGGCTGATTGAGAGCTATTCCGAGAATCTGCTGGAGTCATCGGTGGAGAATCAGGCGTCGCAGATTGAGAGCTGGCTGGAACAGAATATCGGGGCGTTCCAGATAGTGAAGACAACGATAGAGAACACGAAGCCGGACGACAAGGAATTACAGACCATGCTGGATTCCTACTATAATTATAACTCAAATTATCCGGAGGGACTTTACATCGCGGATGAGACCGGAAAGCTCTGGAAAGCGTCGGATTCGGCGATGAGTGAGTCGGACCCGGTCAACAGTGTCTGGTATCAGGAGGGACTGACCAGAGTCAATATGGCGATCGGATCTTCCTATGTTAATTCAGAAGGCGTCAGTGTCATCAGTGCATCCGGTATTTTAAATGACGGCAGCGGCAAGATGAAAGTCATCTCTGCGGATATGACGCTCGACCGCGTTTCCGTCATTGTAAACGCGTTTATCGAGATGAAGAATGCGGAGGCTATCCTCGTGGACAAGGATACGGCAACGATTCTGGCAAGCCGTGATTCCGCGAAGATTTCCACGACGCTTGGCAGCGACGGCAGCAGTGCATTCGAGCAGAGTGTAGCGGCGAAGATTGCGGATCGTGATTACAGCTTTTCCACATTGGACGGCAATATGACCGTGTTTGAGGAGGTATCCGGAACTAACTGGATTCTGGTTTCCTATATTCCGACCAGCACTGTACTGGCAGACCTTGCGAACCTCAGGAATCTGATGATTCTGATCAGTGTGATCTCCATTCTGATTCTGTGTGTAGTGATTGAGCGCACAACGCACGTTGTGATCGCACCTGTCCGGAAGCTGACGAACGTCATCAAGGCGCTGACGGACGGCGACTTTACCGTATCGGTCAAGAGCAGCGGCAATGATGAGATTGCGCTTATGAGCCGCAGCGTGGAGCGCTTTATCGCATCCATGAAGCAGATGATTGCGTCCATGGGAGACATTTCCGGAAAACTGGGAACGCAGGCGGATGCGAGCGACAGTGTGTCCAGAGAGATGCAGTCGGCGGCAAATGTCCAGTCCCAGTCCATGAGTGAGCTGAATATGACGGTGGATCAGCTGTCCGTTTCCGTCAATGAGATTGCAGACAACGCGACCAAGCTTGCCGGTGTGGTTGCAGACACGAAGGACGACAGCGTGAATGTCGGCAACAAGATGCGCGAGACCGTTGAGGTATCCCAGAAGGGACGCGAGGATATGGAGCATGTCGGCGAGGCGCTTGAGAATATCCACACCTCTATCCAGAATCTGGAAGCGGCGGTAAATAAAGTGGGTACGGCATCCGGTGAGATTGTTGAGATTGTACAGCTGATCGGAAATATTGCGGAGGAGACCAACCTCCTGTCCTTAAACGCTTCCATTGAGGCAGCGAGAGCGGGCGAGGCAGGAAGAGGATTCGCAGTCGTCGCTTCTGAGATCGGAACGCTTGCAAGCAACAGTACCGCATCGGTAGAGCATATTTCAAAGCTCATCCATGAGGTCAATGAACTTGTGGCGGATGCAGTGCGTCAGGCAGGCGACAGCGCCGACAATATCAATGAGAGCAGTGGATTGATTCATACGGCAATCGATACCTTTGACAAGATTTATGATAATATTCAGCAGACAAGCGCGTTGATCGACCAGATGGTGGACAAGATCAACCAGGTAGATGAAGTGGCGACCAACGTTGCTGCAATTTCCGAGGAGCAGGCGGCAAGCTCAGATGAGATTCTTGCAACATCAGAGTCCATGCTGACGCAGGCAAAGGGAATTGCAGAGAACAGTGAGAACGTGGCAAAAGAATCCAGAAGCTTGACAGAGTCATCCATACAGCTGGCAGATCAGGTTAAGCTGTTTCGCATTTAAGGGGGGTATCAGATATGAAGAGATTGATGAGTGCAGCACTCGTGGCTGCGCTGGGAGTGACGTGCCTCGGAGGCTGTCAGGCGGGCAGCACAGGAGGAGATACCGCGGTGAATGGCAAGGGAGTGAAGATCTATGTATCACTGTCACAGGCAGATGCGTTCCGTAATACATTGATCGATGCGGCAAAGAAGACAGCGGAGGCGAGTGGAGCAGAGATCGTGGTGTACGATGCGGAGAACTCCATTGAGAACCAGGTAGCGCAGATTAAACAGGCGGTTGCGGAAGATTATGATGCGATCATGTGTGGACCGGTCGATGCGGACACTGCGCTGGAACTGGAAGCGCTGGCGGGAGATATTCCGATTGTATTTTACAACAGCTGTCCGGATGCATCGGTGCTGGAACCGGACAAATACATTTATGTAGGATCGGATGAGGGAGTTGCCGGACAATACCAGGCAGAATATATTCTGGATCAGATGAGTGACAAGGACGAGATCAATGTGGTACTCTTAAAGGGACCGAAGAATCATTCCGCAACCAAGGGAAGATCCGAGGAGTTCAAAAATACGCTTAAGGCATCCGGCAAGAAGATCAACGTCGTGTTTGAGGATAACGCAGACTGGGAGCAGGGAATTGCAGAAGATTATTTCGATCTGTTCCTGCAGACAGGCAAGCAGTTTGATGCGGTGGTATGCAACAATGATACCATGGCGCTTGGAGTCATCGATTCCTGCAAGAAGAATGGCATATCGGGAGTACCGGTTCTTGGAATTGACGCGACAGCAGATGGCTGTGCGGCAATCCAGGCGGGGGATATGGCATTTACCGTATACCAGTCGGGAAGCGGACAGGGTGAGGCGGCTGTCAAGGCGGCAATCGCACTCGGTTCCGGAGGAACGACGCAGGGAATGGAAGGCCTGTCGGACGACGGACTTTACGTCTGGGTACCGTTCGAGAAGGTGGACAGTTCCAATGTGGCAGATTATCAGTAATAGAGAGGGAAGAGGGCATCAGTGCGGTCTGCACTGATGCCGTTTTGGTGTAAGAGAATGGAATATACGCATGTGACACATACGTTTGGACCTGTTTATGACGATGCATCCCGGATTCTGATTCTGGGATCCTTTCCGTCTGTAAAGTCGAGAGAACAGCAGTTTTATTACGGTCATCCGCAGAACCGTTTCTGGAAAGTGCTGGCAGCGGTCTTTGAGGATACGCTGCCGGAGACGATTCCGCAGAAAAAGGCGTTTTTGTTAGAGCACCATATTGCGCTGTGGGATGTCATTGCCTCCTGTGACATTGCAGGATCATCGGACAGTTCGATCCGCAATGTGACGGCGAATGACATGGAAGTGATCTTAAAGACGGCGGACATCCGGCGCATCTGTGCCAACGGGGATACGGCGTACCGCCTGTTTTCTAAATATTGTCTGACCGCGGAGATGCCGGAAGTAAAGAAGCTGCCGTCTACGAGTCCTGCCAATGCCGCATGGAATTTAGAGCGGCTGACACAGTGCTGGGCGCAGGAACTTTTGCTGTAAGAAAAAGAGAGGGAAAAGGAGGTGTGAGACATATGAAAAAGAATGAGATGACATGGCAGGTGATGCTCATTGAGGCAGTCGGTATCGTATCGGCGATCGCCTATCTCGGGTTACAGATCTATTACGGGATCGCGTTCCACGTCAATCCGGTGAACCTGATGATGAATCTTGTGTTTATGATTCTGGTATATGTGGGTCTGACCCTCCTTGCCGTCTACCCGGAACGTGTGAACGGATTGACAAGGGAGGTATGCAGCGGTAAGATCAGACAGTATACGCTTCGGATGGTTCGGATGGTCAAGCTTGTCTTTGTGGAGGGACTTTTATTCACCAGCGTCTGTGATGCGCTCGGGAAAGAATTAAAACAGGGATACAGCCTGATTATCGTGGTATTGATTGCAGCGATTGCGGTGTATTATGAGGGAAGGATCATACACATTCTGAAGCAGAATAACAAAAGATAGAAAGGCATCTGCAATGACAAAGGATATGACGGAAGGAGCGATACCGCCTCTTCTGGTAGGTTTTACAATTCCACTTGTTCTCGGAAATCTGTTTCAGCTTTTCTACAATGCGGTCGACAGTATGATTGTCGGAAAATTTGTGGGGGAGACGGCGCTTGCCGCGGTCGGTACGAGCAGTCCGCTGATGACGCTTGCGATTCTGTTTATCAGTGGCATGTGCATGGGAGCAGGCGTTCTGATGGGAATGCACTACGGCGCAAAGGATTATGATGTCCTGGAGCGGCAGATCAGTTCGACCATGATCGGCGGGCTGATGTTTTCCGTCCTGCTTTCAGCCGTCTGCGTTTTTCTGACGCCGTGGCTGCTTCGGCTGATAAGGACGCAGGAGGAAGTGCTTCCGATTGCTACGGGGTACCTCCGCATAATTTTCTGCGGACTGATTTTTACGTTTATTTACAACTTTTATGCGAGCACATTGCGGGCACTTGGCGACAGCAGATCGCCGCTTTATTTTCTGATGATCAGCGCTGCACTCAATGTGGCGGGAGACCTGTTTTTCGTGGTGGTGCTAGGCTGGGGCAGCAACGGATGTGCCTTTTCGACGGTGCTAAGCGAGGCACTCTGCTGTCTGCTGTGCGGGCTATACATTAAGAAAAAGGTAAAGATTCTCTGCCTGGGGCGCAAGTGGCGTGTGTTTGACCGGAGGTTATTTTATAAGACGGTGCAGTTTGGCTGGGTGAGCGCCATGCAGCAGGCGACGGTACAGCTCGGCAAGATCGGAATCCAGGCGATTGTCAATACAATGGGAATCTCTGTCATGGCGGCGTTTGCAGTCGTAAACCGCATTGATGATTTTGCCTACACTCCGGAGCAGAATATCGCCCATGCAATGACCGCGCTGCTGGCACAGAACAAAGGTGCCGGCAAAAAGGAGCGGATCCGGGAGGGATTCCGCTGCGGGCTGTGGATCGAGATGATCTATGCGCTCTTTATCTGTGTGGTCTGCTTTGTGTTTGCGCGTCCGCTGATGAAGCTGTTTGTGACGGATGAGGAAGTGATCTCCCTGGGAGTGATCTATCTGCATGCGATTGCGGTGATGTATTTCCTGCCGGCGGCCACAAACGGGATTCAGGGATATTTTCGCGGAATGGGCGACCTTAAGGTGACGCTCAGCAGCAGTTTTATCAACATGGGAGTGCGGGTGGCGGCAGCCATTCCGCTGGTATTTTCCATGAAACTTGGAATTGTGGCACTGCCGGTTGCCTACCTGATCGGATGGCTGGCAATGCTGGCGGCGGAGACACCACTGCTTTTCCGCCGGAAAGAGTGAGCGGGAGGCGGTTGCTTTTTCCTGCTTTACAAAGAAAAATGATAATGATAGAATACCCATAGGTGTTTTTTGTTCGGAAGACACAAAGGGAGGAAGCGTTTATGGCAAACCTGTTTCAGCTTTTACTGGCGCAGATTCACCCCAGACAAGGAAGACCTGCAGGAGAGCCGGAACGGGCGGAGGGATATAAGACACACCCGAAGCGCGAGAGCAATAATAAGGTTCGGGAGACCAGGGTTTTAGAGACCGGGGAGAGCACGCAGGAACGGGAAAGGATACAGACAGAAGTGGAAAAGGAAGATTTCTTATTAAGTCAGATCGACGAGTTTCGTGAGAAAGCGAAACAGCTGCAGGATCTGCTTGCAGCGAAGGAGAATAAAGTACAGGAACTGCAGTCGATTGTCAACGAGCGGGAAGGCAAGGCCGAGGAGTGGCAGCACATTCTGGTGGAGCGCCAGGAGGAAGCTGACAAGATCGTGACAGAGTTCACGAAGAAGGTCGATGATCTGGCAGACCGTGTGACAGCGAAGATGACCGAGATTGAGACAAGCATCTCGGGGCAGGTTGCGGAGGTAAAGCGTGCAAGCGAGGAGCAGCTTGCATCGAACCGCAAGCTGAATGAGGATCAGATTGCTGCAAATAAAAAGCTTTCCGAGGAGCAGCTTGCGACAAACAAGCAGTTTTTGGAGGAGCAGGCAATCGCGAACAAGAAGCTTTCCGAGGGACAGATCGCCGAGGTTAAGGCGCTGCTTGAGAATGCGACAGCACAGCTGGAATCCATCAAGACAGATCTCTCCGAGAAGGTACATTCGGAGAACGTGAAGTGCTACCGCAACATTCAGGATCTGTTCAACGAATTTGATTCCAAGATCGAGAAGATGGACGAGATGGAGCAGGGAGTCGGATCGGTGAAGGGATATGTCAAATGCCTTTCCTGGTTTGCAATTCTGAATTTTGTTGTTCTGATCGGATTCATCCTGTATTCTCTCGGTGTGTTTAATTTTTAGCTTTAAGGAATAGAAGATCATATGAGTACAGAATCAAAGAAAGTGTGGGTCGTGGGGCATAAGAATCCTGATACGGATTCGATATGCGCCGCGATTTCTTATGCATATCTGAAAAACCAGAGCGGGGACAAGAAGACTTATGTGGCAAAGCGTGCGGGCGCGGTGAATGAGGAGACCCGCTACGTGTTAGAGCGCTTTGGCGTGGAGGAACCGCCGCTTGTGACCTATGCCGGTGCACAGATCAAGGATATCAATATCCGCAAGACTGCCGGTGTCAGCAATCAGATCTCGCTGAAGCGGGCATGGGAGCTGATGAAAAAGCTGGAGGTTGTAACGCTTCCGGTCACCAATCAGTTCGGCAAGCTGGAAGGTGTGATCGTCACCAAGGATATTGCGACGTCCTACATGGACGTGCTGGACAACTGTGTGCTCTCAAAAGCGCGCACACAGTACAAGACGATTGCGGAGACGATCGACGGTGAGGTCTATGCCGGGAATGAGCATGCACATTTTGTGCACGGAAAAGTTGTGATTGCAACCTCCAACCCGGAATATATGGCGGATTATATTGAGGACGACGATCTGGTGATCTTAGGCGACCGCGAGGAGGCGCAGATGCAGGCGATCCGGTCGAACGCGAGCTGTATCATCATCGGTGGCGGTCTCGAGGTGGCGGAAGAGGTCAAAAAGCTTGCGGAAAAGCGGGACTGTGTGATTATCACAACGCCGTTTGACACGTTTTCCGTGGCGCGTCTGATCAATCAGAGTATGCCGATCAAGCAGTACATGACCAGACGGGAGCTCGTCACGTTTGACATTGACGATTATGTGGACGACGTCAAGGATGTCATGTCGCGGGTGCGCCACAGAGATTTCCCGGTGCTCGGCTCAAACGGCAACTACGTCGGAATGATTTCCAGACGTAACCTCATGAATATGCAGAAAAAACAGATCATTCTTGTCGACCACAACGAGAAGTCACAGGCGGTGGACGGAATCGGAGAGGCGGAGATCTTAGAGATCATCGACCATCACAGACTGGGAAGCTTAGAGACCGTATCGCCGGTTTATTTCCGGAATCAGCCGCTCGGCTGTACCTCGACAATTATCTATCAGATGTATCAGGAGCAGAGGGTGGAGATTCCGAAAGAGATCGCGGGACTTTTGCTCTCGGCGATCATTTCCGACACGCTGATGTTCCGCTCACCGACCTGCACGCCGCTTGACAAGAGCGTTGCAAAGCGGCTCGCAGAGATTGCGGATGTGGATATTGAGGATCATGCGAAGAAAATGTTCCGCGCCGGAAGTGATTTCAAGAACAAGACGACCGAAGAGATTTTCTATCAGGATTTTAAGATTTTCCACACGGAAGACTGTGATTTCGGTGTTGCCCAGATCAGCGCCATGAGCGGAGAGGAATTAGAACAGATCGGAGAACAGCTCCGCCCGTTCCTGCCGCAGGTGCTCGGCGAGAAGCGTTTAAATATGGTATATGTCATGCTGACGGATATTTTGGAGGAATCTTCCAAGATTATATTTGCGGGGGAGGATGCTGGAAAAATTCTGGCGCATGCGTTCAAGAAGCAGGAGGATGCGGATGGCATCCTGTTGGACGGCATTATCTCACGTAAGAAACAGATGATACCTACACTCATGAATGAGATGTCAGAGCGAGCGTAGCTCGCTCTGTGAGCATAGCCCGCTCTGCGGGCATAGCTTAAAGGCTTTGGCGGTAATCCCTCGGGGATTCCCCAAAGCTTTTTTTGTATGCTCTCGAGAAGGTCGAGTAATTCTGAAAGCCGCAGGAATAGCATACTTCCGTGATCGGCGTGCCGGCGGCGATCAGCTCTTTGGCGAGAAACAGCCGCTTGGTGAGCAGATAGCCGCCGATGGTGTAGCCGGTCTGCGCCTTGAACGTGTGCATCAGGTAGGAGCGGCTTAAGTAAAAGCGGGAGGCCAGGTCATCGATCGAGAGATCCTCGGTCAGATGAGCGTTTAGATAGGTGAGAATCGAGAGAATCTTCTCGTTGGAAGCGGAGTCTCCCACGAATTCAATGTGGTGGTGCAGGGCGGCGCGGTTGAGCTGAATCATAAATTCCAGGAATAAAAGCCGGTGGTGCAGCGCCGCTGCATAGTCGTCGTCGTTTAAGGAGGCGTCCAGCGCGCGGATGGAGGCACCGAGCCTGCCGCCCTTGGAATCCTGCAGACGGAGGATGTGTGCCTGCTCGCGGTACGCCTGCTTAAAGCAGAAGGAGAGATCGCAGTCTTCCCCGGCGTACTCCGTAAGAAAATCCGGGGAGACATATAAAATGATGCGCTCGTAGGGAAGATCCGAGTGGATCTCGGGTTTGTGTACTTCCCCGGCATTGACCAGGACAATATCGCCCGGGGCAAGCTGGTAGGTGCGCCCCTCAATACAGTAGGTCACGTCACCGCCGAGAAGAATTAGGATCTTGTGAAAATCGTGATAGTGGTAGTGAAACTCCCGGCGGGAAGTATCTTTTAAATGAAACATCTTAAAGCTGGTGGTTAAGTATCCGACCTTTTTGTATTCCGGCATCGCGTGCGTCCTCCTTTTTCTATTACTGTATTATAAAAAAGCACTTTTTGCAATATAAAAAGCACTTTGAGACTATATATTATAAAAAGTGTTTTGTATAATAGTTGTATATGAGGAAACGCATGTCCAAACAGATGGAGGAAAATAATATGAAAAATTTCAGTAATTATACCGATTTTGATACAAAGGAAAATCTGCATTTCGAGTCCAAGGCCGTGCACGGCGCGCTGGGAACGGAACCGCTCACCGGAGCAGTCAGCATGCCAATCTTCCAGGCGGCGACATTCCGCCATCCGGAGCTTGGCGAGTCGACCGGCTTTGCATACAGCCGTCTCGAGAATCCGACCAGACAGGAATTGGAGCGCACGATGGCAATTCTTGAGGGCGGAATCAAGGGATTCGCATTTTCTAGCGGACAGGCGGCAAACATGGCTGTCTTTTCCCTGTTGAATCCGGGCGAGCACGTCATTTTATCGGATGATATTTACGGCGGAACCTTCCGCATTATTGGGGACGTTTTTGGAAAATACGGTATTGAGCATACCTATGTAGACATGTCGGATCTGGATGAGGTGAAGGCGGCGATCCGGCCGAATACGAAGATGTTTTTCATTGAGACACCGACGAACCCGATGATGAAGGTGGCGGACATCCACGCAGTCTCTGAGATCGCAAAGAGCGTGAATGCACTCACGGTGGTGGATAACACGTTTCTGACCCCGTATTTCCAGAAGCCGCTCACGCTTGGCGCGGATATTGTCACACACAGCTCCACAAAATATCTGGGAGGACACAACGACACCATCTCTGGCATTGTGGTAATAAAAGACAACGAGGAGATCGCCGATCAGATCCATATTCATATGAAGTCCCACGGAAGTCAGCTCGCGCCGCTGGACAGCTGGCTGGTGCTGCGCGGAATCAAGACGCTGGCAGTCCGCATGGATCGTCACAATGAAAATGCGATGAAGGTTGCCGAGTGGCTCCGCACACAGCCGAAGGTGAAAAAAGTCTACTATGTCGGCTTTGCGGATCACAAGGATTATGAGGTGACGAGAAAGCAGACCACGGGATTCGGCGGTATGATTTCCTTCACCGTGGATAGTTTTGAGACAGTGAAGAAGATCTTAAAGGGCGTAGACATGATTATGTTCGCGGAGAGTCTCGGCGGAACGGAGACTCTCATCACATATCCGACGACACAGACACATGAGGACACGCCGACAGACATCAAGGAGAAGCTCGGTATCACCGACTGCTTCCTTCGCATGTCAGTGGGAATTGAGAACGTAGAGGATATCATTGCCGATCTGGATCGCGCAATGAACGGCTGATAAAGGAGATTGGTGAGAAGATGCGATTTACAAAGATGCAGGCATTTGGCAATGACTATGTGTATATTGATGCGATTCATCAGGAATTAAAGAATCTGCCGGAGTTGGCGCGGTTTGTCAGTGACCGTCATTTTGCAATCGGTTCGGACGGAATGGTACTGATCTGTCCGTCCGAGAAAGGGGACTTCCGTATGCGGATGTTCAACCCGGATGGCACGGAGGGGGAAATGTGCGGCAACGCTCTGCGCAGCGTCGGAAAATATGTATACGATCACAGGCTGACGGACAAGACAGATCTTGTGATTGAGACACTTGGCGGAATGCAGCATCTGACCCTCACCGTGACCGACGGGCTGGTATCGAATATCCGCGCGGACATCGGTGAGCCGAGACTGTCCACCGCAGTGATTCCGGTAGTCACGGAGCTGCCCGAGTTCGTGGAGCAGCCGGTGCAGGTGCTTGACCGGACATTCCACATCACGGCGGTATCCTGGGGGAATCCGCACTGCGCCATGTATGTGGATTCTGTGGCAGATCTCAACGTGGAAGGCTATGGAAAGACGATTGAACATATGACATCCATTTTCCCGAATAAGACGAACGTGACGTTCGTGGAATTTGTGCGGAAGGATTATATTAAGATCCGCGAGTGGGAGAGAGGAACCGGCGAGACGATCGGATGCGGGACAGGCTGTGCGACGGCGGTTGTGGCAGGCGTCCTCACCGGACGGACAGACCGGAAAGTGACGGTCGAGCAGATCGGCGGACCGCTTTTCATCGAGTGGGATGAGAAGACGAATCATCTGTTCATGACGGGACCTTCCCACACGGTATTCGAGTCGGAAATCGACGCGTCACACATCATCGGATAAGAGGCGCAGATAAGCAGCAGTGCATAAGATGCGCGATTGTGGCGCAGGAATGGAGATAAAATGAAGTTAAGGGAACTTTGCAGTGAATTCAAATACGAGTGTCTCTCGGGAAGCATGGATGTCGATGTGCGGGATGTCATCTATGATTCCCGGAAGATTACAGAAGGAACGGTGTTTGTCTGCATGGTGGGAGCTGTGACGGACGGACATAAATACATCCCGGATGCGGTGAAAAAGGGGGCGTCGGCGATCGTTGTCGAGCGCGCCGATGAGGCGCAGCAGATTCCGGATCAAGTCACGGTCATTCAGGTGGAATCAGCCAGACGTGCGCTTGCCTACATGTCGGCGGCGTTGTTCGGACATCCGGACCGTAAGCTGGTCACGATCGGCATTACAGGTACAAAGGGAAAAACGACGACGACCTACATGATCAAGAGTGTGCTTGAGATGGCGGGGAAGAAGGTCGGACTGATCGGAACGATCGGCGCGATGATCGGTGATGAGCACATCCCGTCGAAAAATACGACGCCGGAGTCCTATGAACTTCACCGGATGTTTGCGGCTATGGTGGAAGCCGGATGCGAGTATGTGGTTATGGAGGTGTCCTCACAGGGATTGAAGCTGGACCGCACGGCGGGCATCTTGTTTGATTATGGCGTATTTACCAACCTTTCCCCGGATCACATCGGACCGGCGGAGCATGAGTCGTTCGAGGAGTATCTGTACTGCAAGAGTCTTCTGTTCCGGCAGTGCCGTGTCGGCATCGTCAATGCGGATGATCCTCACTGGGAGGAGATTTTAAAGGGACACACCTGTCAGGTGCGCACATTTTCCGCAGAGGGAAATGATGTGAAAGACCAGGTGGTGGATCTGTTTGCGTCGGACATCGGTTATATCAACGAGGGCGGCAGACTCGGCATGCATTTTACCGTGAGCGGCTGCATGGACTGCAAGGTAAAAGTGCATATTCCGGGCAGGTTTTCTGTGTACAATGCGATGGTGACGATGCTGGTGTGCAACCTTGCCGGTATTCCGGACCGGGCAGTGCTCGACGGACTGGAAAAGGTTCAGGTCAAAGGGCGTGTGGAGATCCTTCCGGTTTCGAAGGATTATTCGATGATTATCGATTATGCGCACAATGAGGTGAGCACGAGAAGCGTTCTGACGACACTCTTAGAGTACCATCCGAAGCGCCTGATCTGCGTCTACGGAGGAGGCGGCAACCGCTCCAAGTTAAGACGCTACGATATGGGCGATGTGACCGGAGAACTTGCAGATCTGTGCGTTCTGACCTGCGATAATCCGCGCGATGAGGAAATCCGCGACATCAATGCCGACATCAAGGTCGGTCTGGCAAAAAGCAACGGAAAATACATCGAGATTGACGACCGCAAGGAGGCGATCGCCTACTGCATGACGCATGCAAAGCCGGGGGATATGATCGTGCTGCTCGGCAAGGGGCATGAGGATTATCAGGAGATCAAGGGTGTAAAATATCATTTTGACGAGCGCGAAGCCGTAGCGGAAATCCTGGACGAGATCAAGTCGGGAGAGCGCACGGTCGAAGCGTAGAATAACGTATAAGTATCGGACCTTTTGCAATAAGTAATATGATAGGAAGCATTACATGCAGATTTCTGGTGGAATGCCTATGAAACATTCTGTTCAAAAAATGCGGCATTTCTAACCAGCCGGTGACTGCATCTGTGATGATCCGTGTCTTTCCAAGTTTGGAGCACTCCACGGAGGGTGTCCGCAAGCCGCAGACAATTTTAGGACTTTTGTGCGTGTCCCTTATTGGCACCACTGAACAAAACATAACCGCGCGAAGCCGATGTCTGAATTGGCATCTGCCATGTTTTCAATAGCAGATGCCAACGAGTTTCGGTTCGCGCGGTTTTATATTGTCTGTGAAGTGGTGCCATTAGGGACACCAGGAAGTCCGCTCATTGTCTGTGGCTTGCCGGACACCCTCCGGGAGTGTTCAAACGTGGAAGAGACACGGAATCAGATGCAGCCCATCCGGCTGGAAGAAATACACACATTTTTTTCAACGAATGTTCCACATGCAGTTTCACCCGAAATCGCAGGACATACTTCCTATCATATTACTTAGCGCGTATTCTTTTTATAAAGCGGTTGACTTCCGAGAAGACAGATGATAATATAGTATTCATATAAGATTACTATGAAAAAATCTGGAGATAGGGGATAAAGGGAGGAACTGATATGAAGATTTCCACGAAAGGACGCTATGGGATCCGTGCGCTGATTGATCTGGCGGTGAATTCCACCAATGGTCATGTGTCGCTGGTAAATATTGCAAACAGGAATCAGATTTCTGTGCACTATCTGGAGCATGTGTTTTCCAGCTTAAAGCGCGGTGGTATTGTCAAGAGCGTCAAAGGCGCGCAGGGCGGCTACGTCCTTGCGGATAAGCCGGAAAATATTACGGTTGCACAGATGATCCTCGCGCTGGAGGGCAGCTACAGTATCGAGCCGGAATCGGTGAACGAGGATGCACTCTGTGAGACGGTGTCAAAGGTGATGGACACGCTGTTGTGGGATCGCATGAACGAGGAGACGAAGCGGATCTTAGAGAGCATTACGCTGGCGGATCTGGTGAATGAATTTGTGCGTGAGTACGAGACCGAGCAGAATATGTATTATATCTAATCGGAAGGAAAGTACACATTTCTTTTATAAGTGATAAGTAATATTATAGGAATACCAGAGAACAAAAAAGTTCCAGAATAAACAGACGGCGGCAAATTCTTTGGAGCAAAATTCGTGTATTTCTTCCATGCCGTGGCTGGCATCAGATTCCGTGTCTCTTCCACGTTTGGACAATCCGACGGGTGCATGTCCGACACACCGGAGACAATGGGCGGACTTTCTGGTGTCCCTAATGGCACCTCTTCACAGACATCGGCTTCGCGCGGTTATGTTCTGTTCAGAGGTGCCAATAAGGGACACACACAAAAGTCCTACAAATTGTCTTCCGGGATGCGGACATGACCCGCGGAGTGCTCCAAACTTGGAAAGACACGGATCATCGAAGATGCCAGCTGCGGCATGGTTAGAAATACCGGATTTTGCGGTTAGAATTTGCCGCCGCATGTTTATCTGGAACTTTTAAGTATCTATTTCCCATAATATTACTTATCAACGCAAAGCATGATATGCTTATTGCGGCAGTTCCTTTTTGCTTCATGGAAAATTATGTTAGATAAGGAGAGACGAGATGATACAGGATATTTTACCACTGCATCTGCAGAATCAGTACGAAAAAAAACAGCCGGACGATACCAGCTATATGATGATCTACAGGGAGAACAAGATCCTTGTAAGGGAGGGGGAGACGCTTACCTTTCTTACTTACCGGGAACTCCGGGAGATCTGTGAGACGGCGGGAGAAATGGCGCCGCAGAGCATCTATCTGTTTTCCGTTGGGGAGGAGACGTATTTTCTGACGGAACTGCCGGAGCATCTCACACCGGAAGGATACTGTTTTGAAAAAATGTTTGCGGTGCGGTCGGGAAAGCCGAAGGAGCACATCCTTGCGGCTGCCACGGCATGGCATCTGTATGAGTGGTATCGGGATAACCGGTTCTGCGGAAGATGCGGACAGAAACTCATGCACAACGGAACGCTGCGGATGTTATTCTGTCCCGCATGCGGCAACCAGGTGTTCCCAAAGATCGCACCGGCGGTGATTGTCGGGGTGACGGACGGAGAGTATATTCTGATGACAACCTACGCCAACAGGGAGTACAAACGATACGCGCTCATCGCTGGATTTACGGAGATCGGGGAGACGGCGGAGGAGACGGTCATGCGGGAAGTGCAGGAGGAAGTCGGTCTTAAGGTGAAGAATATCCACTATTATAAGAGCCAGCCGTGGGGATTTGACCAGAACCTTCTTCTCGGCTATTTCTGTGAGCTGGACGGAGAACGGGACATTGTGCTGGACACGGGAGAGCTTGCGACAGCGGAGTGGGTGCATTATTCGGATGTGCCGGAAGATCCGGAGGGGCTGTCGCTGACCAGAGAGATGATGTCCGTATTCCAGCAGAAATTTTTGTCTGAGAAAATGTCTTGACAGTCAAATAAACATACTGTATTATTACAATAGTACAAAGAAACTTTAAAAAAATGGTAGGATTTCCTAAGAATTCTTAAGTTTTACTTAAACCCATTTTTTTTGAGGGGTGATAATGATACAATCACCATAAATTTGTAAAATACAGATAAGGGAGAGACGAGAATGAAAGACAAGAAGCAAAAAAACGAGCAGAATGCAGGCGCGATAGCAGCAAAGCCAAAGAAGAAAAAGAAGGTACTGATCGTTGTGCTGGTTATTGTGGCAGTTCTGGTGGTCTGGATCGGTACATCCATACATAACGCGACCAAGCAGGCGGCGATGGCGGTGAATACCGTGGAAGTGGAGCCGGTACAGAAGAGGGATCTGTCCGATACGATTTCGGTTAAAGGAACGGTTGCCGGAGCCAGCAGCACGAATGTGACGTCAAAGGCGGCGTCCGAGATCACTTCCATGAATGTGCAGGTCGGCGATATCGTGAAAGAGGGTGACGTCTTATGCACACTGGACTCCACGTCGATCGAGGAGAAGATCGCAGACTTAGAGAAGTCCATGTCAAACGCGAATGCGGTGAGCAGCATCAATACACAGCAGGCGGCGGACGCCCTGCAGCAGGCGAAGGATGACCAGACAACGACGCTTGCGGCGGCGCAGAAGACACTCGACCGCGCAAAGGACAGCTACAACGGCGCACAGATGCTCTACGATCAGGGACAGGCGGATTTCGCTGCACTGCTCGCTGCCAAGCAGGCGGTGGAGGATGCGCAGACTGCTTATGATACGGCAGTAGAGACCACCAACCGTGCGATTGAGACAGCACAGGAGGCACAGGAGCTGAACAAGTACAAAGACACCGACACGACCTCTAAGGACACACTCAGCAATCTGAAAGAACAGCTGGCAGACTGCGAGATCACAGCGCCGTGCGGCGGTGTGGTAACAGCGGTGAATTCCAAGGTCGGAGACATCAATGCAGAGAAGAACGTCATCATGACGATTGAGGATACGAGCTCCTTAAAGATGGTTGCAACCGTGCAGGAGGCGGATGTATTAAAGCTTCAGGAAGGCATGGAGGCAACTGTGACCGCAGATGCGACGGGTGATGAGCAGATCAAGGGAACCGTGACCAGAGTGGTCCGTGTGAAGAGTCAGGGCACGACGGGAAGCGACGGCAGCACGACTTCTGCCGGTGGTTATTCCATTGAGATCGCGCTCGACAATCAGGAACTTTTAATCGGAATGGCTGTGAAGGCAAAAGTCATGATCCAGGCAAAGGGAGAAGTGCTGGCAGTTCCGTATGATCTGATCCAGTATGATGACAACGGGCAGGCGTATGTTCTTGTGGCTGAGGCGGACGATGGCGGAAACGCAACCGCAGTGCGCAGGAATATCACGGTCGGCGATGAGGTGGATTATTATACAGAAGTGACCGGCGGTGATCTCGCAGAGGGAGATATGCTGATCTACGACACGACATTTTCGATAGCCGAGGGACAGACATTTACACCGGAGCAGATGTATTCTGAACAGGATATGGGACTGACAGACGGTACAGGTACGGAGGTTAGCGAATAGTGAGTGAACCAGTAATCCGAATGGAAAAAATTGTAAAGACATATTATGTAGGTAAGCCCAATGAACTGGAAATCCTGCACGGAATCGATCTTACCGTGAACCAGGGAGAGTTCGTTTCCATCGTCGGTGAGTCGGGTTCCGGAAAAAGTACATTGATGAATATCATTGGAGTATTGGATAGACAGACCTCCGGCAGCTATTATCTGGAAGGACAGGACGTCAACGGCATGACGGACGAGGTGCGGAGTGCGGTCCGCAACCGCAGAATCGGCTTTGTGTTTCAGAACTTTAATCTGCTGCCGAGAGCCAATGCATTGAAAAATGTCATGGTGCCGCTTATATATGGTGAGGAAAAGACGAAGAATGCGAAGGAGCGTGCGATGGAGATGCTGGCGATGGTGGGAATGGACGGGCGTGCAGATCACAGACCAAATGAGCTCTCCGGCGGACAGAAACAGCGTGTGGCGATCGCCCGCGCGATGATCAATGATCCTGCAATCATTCTGGCGGATGAGCCGACCGGAGCGCTGGATTCCAAGACCGGACATATGGTCATGGATCTGTTTCATCGGTTACATGAAGAGCAGGGGAAAACGATTGTACTCATCACACACTCCCAGGAGCTTGCGACGGAGACACAGCGTATTGTTACCCTCTTAGACGGTGAGATCGTGGGGGACAACAGGGGAGGTGAGCACTGATGTTTTTTGAAAACATAAAAGAGGCAATCATCAGTATTCTGTCGAACAAGATGCGTTCACTGCTCACGATGCTCGGTATTATTATCGGTATCAGTTCCGTTATCATCATCACGACGATCGGCGGTTCCATACAGAGCACCCTGACCGCGACAATGAATTCCCTCGGCGGCAACACAGTTTCCGGCTATGTGGAGGCGCGCTATCCGGAGGACGATGCAGACTGGGATACCTGGATTTATCCGGATATGACACAGAGTGATTATGTGTCACAGGAGATGATCGATGAACTGGTTGCGCAGTATCCGGATGAAATTCAGGGTATCGCTGCCGAGAATTATCTTGGAGGCGGGCAGATCAAGGATGAGGCGGATTCCGACAATTATGCCAATGTCAGTGTGGATGGCATGACACCAGAACAGTTCGAGTATATGAAGCTTGAGATGCAGGCGGGACGTAATCTTACCAGGGCAGACAATCTGGGGAAGAAAAGAGTCTGCGTTGTTGCGGATACGATGGCAAAGAATTATTTTGGAGACAAAGACCCGATTGGCGAGACGGTATCGGTAACAATGGACGACGGATCGATCTATGATTTTGTTGTTGTAGGTGTTTACAAATACAATGCGGCACTGTTTGGAAAAGTGGATACATCTGTCAGAGAAAAGGATCGTTCCACTTATATGATGATTCCGATCCAGACCAGCTTCAAGCTGCAGGGGGCAGATAAGACTGGTTATGAATACTTTAATCTGCTCCTGACGCCCCTTGCGGATGTCAACCAGGCAACGGAAGATATCCAGAATTATTTTGATGAGGTATATCAGAACAATACGAATTTCCATGTGACAGCGAGCAACATGCAGTCCAGCATGGGCATGATCAACACGGTGCTCAATGTCATCACGATTGCAGTATCCGGAATCGCAGCAATCTCGCTGATCGTCGGCGGTGTCGGTGTCATGAATATCATGCTTGTGTCGATCACGGAGCGGACGAGGGAGATCGGTGTGCGTATGGCACTCGGCGCAAAGCGGCGGACGATCCGTATGCAGTTTGTCATTGAGGCGATCATGCTCTGCTTAATCGGCGGCATTATCGGTATTCTGATCGGTGTTGGTGTCGGAGCACTGCTCGGCCAGGCAGCGAAGTTTGTGATTGCCAATATGTATTCCGAGTATTCCAATTACATTATTATGCAGGTGCATCCATCGGCAACTGCAATTTTACTGTCACTGTTCTTCTCGATGCTGACAGGAGTGTTCTTCGGTTATTATCCGGCGAACAAGGCGTCAAAGATGGAAGTTATCGATGCACTCCGCTACGAATAGGCGTGTGCAGCCAAAGATGACAGAAAAAGGGGCAGAGAAGCTTTACCGCTTCTCTGCCCCTTTGCTGTCATTTTGCGTGAAAAAATTGAAATCTGCTGTCAATAAATGTATAATGATAATATAAAGGGAAAATGATCGAAGGGGAGAATGAGTTTATGACGGATGTTTTGTTCTATCAGAATTATACTTATGTAGCCGATATCAGCGCGATTGTGCTCTGCATCATCTGCTGGCTGCTGCTGCATTCTTCCTATACGGTAAGAGAGAAGAGCCTGATTATCTTCAAAGCGGGAACGGTTTGCCTGATGATGGCGACGGTCTGCAGTATCAGTTTCCATACAGCAATCACACGGATTACAGAATCCCGGAAGATTCTTATTTATGTGTTACAGGATGGGATATATCTTTTACTGATTCTCACGTTTGTGCTGCTCTGCAATTACTTCGGTACACTTCTTAAGCTGGAAGAGAGACCGGCAAGACTCTTGGGCGCGGTATCCTGGGGCGGCTATGCGGTGTTTGCTTTTCTTGAGATCGGATCACCGTTTACGCATCTGGGTTTTTATATCGATGCAGATCTGATGGTTCATCAGAATTTCTATTTTGATCCGTTTCGTTTTGCCTATATTTATTACTGTATCGTTCTTGTCGTTGTGCTTTTTACGTACCGGAAGAAGTTCGTGCTGAAAATGCTGCGCTGCCTTGCCTATATTTTACTGTTTTCGTTTGGCATGATTGCACTGGAGGCAGAATATGTATCTACATCTTATAGCTGCATGGCACTATTACTTCCCTATATGGGAGTGCTGTTTTTGTTTCATTATACATCTTACGACAGGGAGACAGGAACACTTGATGCTGGTGCGTTTGACAGCTATCTGAGAGATGTGGGGGACGATGATTTTTCTGTAATCTTCATGGGATTCCCGGAAACCAATCTCAAAAAGATACCAGAACTTCCGCGTACGATTCTGACGTTTGCGGAGAATTATTTCAAAACATTCTGCCTGTTCCGTCTGCAGGATGATAAGCTTGCACTGGTGTATCAGAGACTGAGTAATAAAGCGGAGAAAAACGGAAAATATAACATACAAAAAACGTTTGAGCGTGTGTGTAAAGAACATGGACTGGGCTACCGGGTGCTGATTGCACATGCAGATGACAGGCTGCGTGAGGCAGGTGAGTATCTGGCGTTGAATGAGTTTATGGAAGAGAAAATACCGGTCGGCGCGGTATATGAGTGTCAGAATAAGGACATCATAGAATATCGGAAGGCATCTTACATATTAGGCGAATTAAAGGACATCAATGCACACTGCGACTTGGAGGATGAGCGCGTTAAAGTGTACTGCCAGCCGGTGCTAAATACACGTACCAACCGGTTTGCCTCGGCGGAGGCGCTGATGCGGCTGGAGCTGCCGGAAACAGGAATGGTATATCCGGATCAGTTCATACCGATGGCAGAGCGGCACGATTATATTCATACGCTCAGCAAAATCATCTTAAATAAAACCTGCCGCCAGATCAAACGCCTGGAGCAGGAGGGGTATCAGATCGACCGTGTTTCCGTTAATTTTTCTATTCTGGAATTCCGCAGAAAGGAATTCTGCAAGGATGTCATGGACATCATCCGCCAGAATGAAATCCCGTATGAAAAAGTTGCGATTGAACTGACAGAGAGCTGGAATGAGACGGAATTTGACAACATTAAGAATACGATTACCAGTCTTCAGAAGCTGGGAATCAAATTCTATCTGGATGACTTTGGAACGGGCTACTCGAATTTCGAGCGCATTATCGGCCTGCCGATCGATGTGATCAAGTTCGACCGTTCGCTGACTATTCTGGCAGGGAAAAATGCAGAATCCCGCTATATGGTTGGAAGCTTTTCCGATATTTTCAAGAATTCGCACTATGAGATTCTGTTTGAGGGTGTGGAGAACGAAAAAGACGAGGATCAGTGCAAGCAGATGAATGCACTGTATCTGCAGGGCTACAAGTATTCCAAACCGATACCGATCGAGGAACTGACGCGGTTCCTGGGGCGGGCGGTGTAGAATATCCGGTGTGCATAAAAACCCCGGAGCATCCCGGGGGTGCGGAGGAGAGAAGCAGGGACAGGAGTTAATTGTAAAATGACAACAAGTTCCACCCGGAACATTTTACCATTCTGTTTTTACCTGTCCCTGCTTTTCTCCGCCGTGTCCCCGGGATACACCGGGGTTTTTAGGCATCTATGATTCGACGACCGCCAGCCCCCAGGGAGCCAGTGTCAGGACGGCACCGGCGGCAACCGGGGTGTCGGTTAAAAGATCGGTGCCCGCATTTCCGGTGTGGGTCACTGTCCGCGGTTCGTCCGAATAGTTGAAGTAGTAGCACAGATTTTTGCCAAAATCGTTTGTGCCGCGCTTTACGATCAGCGGAAACTGCGGTGTGTCTTCGGAAAGACCTTCATACCCGTGTCTGGAGAGGTAGGATACGAGCAGCGGCTCCAACAGTTCATCATCGAAGAAAGCGCCGAGGTAGAGGGCGGAGCCCTTCTGATAGGCGTTCTCGGTCACGGCGGCATAACTGCCCCAGAACGGATGGTCATAATGCGCGAGCGGCGTCGCGGTGTCGCAGGTGACAAGCTCCATCCAGTCGTGTGTGAGGGCGCTCCTGCCGTCTGTGGTGGCGATGCGGACATTCTTCGGGTAGGTGAACTGGTCGTAGTGAATGCCAAGGCACCTGCCAAGAAGATGTGGCTGTACGTCGTGGTGGATTTTCAACTGTTCGTCGGCGAAGCCGGTGCGGAAAGTGGCGATCAGGTGTCCGCCTTCTGCCACGTAGCGGTCGAGCGCGCCGAGGAGATCGTCGGATGCGGCATAGAGCGCCGGAACAACGAGAAAATCATACGCGGAAAAATCGCGCTCGCCGGAAGAGACCATGTCAAACTCGATGTTTCTGCGGTACAGGGCGTCCGCAAGCCAGCGCATCACGGCATTGTAGCTGTGGTCACCGGTGGTCTCAAGCGGAAACTGGCGCAGCCCCGCCAGGGAGAGATTGTCTAACAGGACGGCGACGCGGTTTTCCTTTTTCAGATTCATGAGGTGTGTGCCGATGCGCTTCCACTCCGCGCCGATTTCGCTGGCTTCCCGGTAGGTGGCATTTTCGGAAAAATCGTGGGAGAGCACGCCTTTCCAGTAGCTTTCGATCGCATTGTGGATCGAGTGCCAGTGCCAGTACATCACGCTGTTGGAGCCATTGGCAAGGTGGCTGTACGCCTGCAGGCGCAGCTGTCCCGGATAGGGGAGCCACGGGGTCAGACCCTGCGCCTCGGTCTCTAAGATCAGATAATTGTCCTTCTTTAAGCTGCGCGTAATATTTCCGCACACAGTGATCTCTGCACCGGTCAGATCGTCCTGCGAAGGATGGTAAATATCGGCGCCTGCCACGGTCATACAGCGGGCGGCGTCATACTGGTCGACCTCCGGCTGATAGCCGTAAGAGTGGTCGGTCCAGTCAAAATCAAAATTCTGCGTGATGAACTGGTCGTCGCGTTTGTACTCGCGGATAATGTCCGACTGCCAGGAGAGAAACTCTGTGACGAGGGAGCGCTGAAAACGCTGAAATTCTGCGGCAAGACTCTGGTTGATCGTGCCGCGCACATCCGGAAAATCCGCCCAGTCGTTCACGCGGTTGCTCCAGTAATCCAGACCGAATTCACGGTTGAAATCCAAAATATCCGGGTATTTTTTCTTCAGGGAAGCGACGAACATCTGCTGAACCCGCGGACCGGCCGTTCCGTAGCTCTTGGTCTCGTTGTCCAGCTGGAAGCCGATGATGTTCGGAACGTCCTTTAAGTGCTCCATCATGGCGCGGATGACGCGCTCGGCGTGATAACGGTAGCCGGGGTGCGTAATGTCCATGTTCTGACGGTGGCCGTAGAGCTCCTGCCCGTTCGCGGTGACGGCGAGAATATCCGGGTATTTGCGCGCCAGCCAGGTCGGAATCGCGTAAGTCGGGGTTCCGATGATGACGGAAAGGTGATGCTTTGCGGCAGCCTGTACCATGCGGTCGATGCAGGTAAAGTCAAAGACGCCGTCGGACGGCTCTAAGGTGCTCCAGGTGGACTCGGCGATGCGGATGGTATTCATGCCGGCACGCTCCATCATTTCCATATCTGTCTCCAGACGGTCATACGGCAAATATTCCAGATAGTAGGCTGCTCCAAAGAGCAGGTGATCTGTTCTCATTTCGGGTGATCTCCAATCTTTTCTAAAATTTTCTATAAGAAGTAGCTGTTTTGCGCATGCTGGCACATAAAAACGTGCAACCGTTTGCGCTTTTTCATTATACCATCACAAAAATGGACTGTAAACAGCAGAAAGCACCGTAAATACTGCAAAAAATGAGAGCACATTTTTGGTAAAAAAGGGGATTGATTTTTCCGGAATTGTGTTTGATAATAAAAAAAGATTGCGCAACAAGCGCAAAATTAAGGGAAACTCCGGACGGTAGTACGGGGTTGGAGGTTACTATGGAGAAGGAAGAGAAAAAAGATATTACCATTGCGGATGTAGCGGAGGCGTTAGGGGTTTCAAAGACAACGGTTTCCCGCGCCATATCTGGAAAGGGAAGAATCGGGAAAGAGACCCGCAAAAGGGTTCTGGAATACATAGAGGAGCACGATTATAAGCCGAACGCCATCGCCAAGGGACTGGCACAATCGAAAACGTACAATATCTGTGTGGTGATGCCGCGCGATTATGAAGTGGTGGACTGGAATTTCTTCCAGCGCTGCCTATTCGGTATTCAGGAGATGGCGGAGACGGTCGGATATGACATTCTGCTTACGATGTGTCAGATGAATGATATTTCTTCGCTGGAGCGGATTGTTGCAAATCATAAGGTGGATGGTGTGATTCTGATGCGTACCTTTCTGGAGGATGCACAGATTGAATTCCTGCAGCAGAAAAATATTCCGTTTGTGACGACAGGAAGTACGAATTATGAGGGTGTAATCCAGATCGACCACAACCACAGAAGTGCCTGCCGGGAATTGACATCCATTATTTTAATGAAGAATTTAAAGCGGATTGCACTGATTGGCGAGGACGAGGGATACATGGTAACGCACAGCCGTCTGCTCGGATTCCGGGACGCCTATGAACAGCAGGGGGAGACGCTCGATGAGAATCTGCTGTATTTAAGCCCGGAAAACCGGGTGCGCGTCGATCGGACGGTAAAGGAGATCCTGGAACAGAATGTGGACTGCATTCTGTGCATGGACGATGCGGTGACCAGCAGGGTTTTAAAGGTACTGCGGGAACAGCACGTCAGGGTGCCGCAGGATGTGCGGGTGGCATCCTTTTATGACAGCACGATTCTCGAGAACCATGTGCCGTCAATCACTTCGCTTGCTTTCGATGCCAAGGAACTTGGAAAAGTGGCGTGCCGGACGCTCTTAGATCTTGTGGAGGGACTGGAGGTAAAGCAGAAGACATTACTTCCATATGAGGTCGTACTCAAGGAATCCACGAAATAGTGCGCACCGGGCAGTGCGGATTGCGTCGTAATACGGTGCCTGACACGTCGGAAACAGTGTAGAGAGCGGAAAAATCAGCAAAATCGCTCAATATGCGCCTGAAATGTTGGAAAATATAAAGAAAACAGTGGAATATGCTTGGAATATTCGGGTTTATCGGTTGCACAAAAATGATAAATGATTCCGCAAAAAGTTGATTTCATTTTATAACTTGTGCATTTGTGCCAAAAAAAAAGCAAATTTATTATAAAATATAAACATTGACATCAAAACAGGCACGTAATATACTTTAATCATAGAACAACCGATTGCGCAATAGATGCGCAGTACCGCAGGTACGATACGGAATTGGGCATGCGGCGTTCTGAAAAAGTTTTGAAAAAGAAAAGGGAGGATTTTCAAAATGAAGAAAAAAGTTTTGAGCGCATTATTATGTGCGAGCATGGTAGCAACCATGGTAGCTGGATGCGGCGGAAGCAGCGAGACAACAGACAGCAATGCAGCAGCAGACAACAGCGCAGCAGACAACAGCGCAGCAGCAGGTACTGAGGAAGCAGCAGCTCCTGCAGCAAGCGGAGACACCATTGCTTTAAGAGTATGGGCCGCTGAGGAAGACCAGACATTAACCAACGAGCTTATTGAGCAGTTTAAGGAAGCAAATCCGGATCAGACATTTGACATTACAGTTGGTGTAGAGTCTGAGGCAAATGCAAAGGATGATATCTTAGTTGACCCGACAGCAGCAGCTGATGTATTCGCATTCGCAAGTGATCAGCTGTTTGATCTTGTAGATGCAGGTGTATTACAGGCAGTACAGGATGTTGATACCGTCTCCAGTGAGAACGTAGCAGGTGCGGTTGAGGCAGCTACCGTAGACGGTACATTATATGCTTACCCGATGTCTGCCGATAACGGATACTTCTTATATTATGACAGCAATGTTGTAACAGATCCGACCAACTGGGATGCAATCCTTACAGATTGTGCAGCAGCAGGCAAGAAAGCCGGAATGGTACTTGCAAGCGGCTGGTACAATGCAGGTTTCTTCTACGGAGCAGGATTTACAACAGCATTAAACGATGACGGAAGCACAGCAATGGACTGGAACGGAACATCTGCTGACGGTATCAAGGGTACCGATGTTGTAGACGGTATGCTTGCAATCGCAACAAACTCCGCATTCTTACCAATCACAGACGGTGATACATCAAACCAGATTGCAACTGGTGAGCTTGGTGCTATCGTTTCCGGTACATGGGATGCAGCAGCAGTACAGGAAGCATTCGGCGACGGATATGCAGCATGCGCACTTCCGACTTACACATGCGCTGGCAAGCAGGTTCCGATGGGTTCCGCAGCTGGTTACAAGATGATCGGTGTTAACGCAAACTCCGCACAGGTTGGTTGGGCTATGGAATTAGCAAAGTTCTTAACCAACGAGCAGAGCCAGGAGACACGTTTTGCTGAGAGACAGATTGGACCGTCCAACATTGCAGCAGGTGAGTCTGATGAAATTACAGCAAATGTAGCAATCGCAGCAGTTACTGCACAGAACGGTGCTAACGGTGTTGTTCAGACAGTAGGCAGTGGTTACTGGGATCCGACCAAAGCATTTGGTGAGATCATTGCTCAGGGTAACCCGGACGGAACAGATGTACAGACATTGCTGGATAATCTGGTAGAGTCTGTATCACAGCCGACAGAATAAGCAGTAGCACGATTTTATAAGAGTGTATGAAGAAAAAAGGCCCGCATACGAAGATGGGAATCGTGAGTGGGTCTTTTTCTTCATCTGAATATCAACAGAACCCAAAGAACACGCAGAACAGGTATGCACTGCGTGCAGCAAAGATACAAGGAGAACGCCGTTTTACAGAAAATGGCGGTTATGGAAAGGCATGGGTGCTTGCATGAATAGTAAGGAAAGTAAAAAGAATCCGGTGGCTGCATTCTTCGGAGCAATCGGAAAATTCTTTAAGGAATTTGGTGAGGCTGCCGCCAAAGGGGACGGTGCAGTGAAGGCATCGCTGCTCGTAGCGGGTGCCGGTTATTGGAAAAGAAAACAAATCATCAAGGGATTTCTGGTAACATTACTGGAAATCGGGTTAATTCTATATACGGTATTGATCGGGGTGCCATATATCAGCCAGCTGAATACGTTAGGTACGGTAGAGCGTGCGATGGTGTACAACCCGGAAACGATGAAGAATGAGGTCAATGATTATGATAACTCCCTTCTGATTCTGCTCTTCGGTGTCATCAGTCTGAGTTTCCTCATTGTGGGAATCCTGCTTTGGATGGCAAACGTGAGAAATACATACCGCTTACAGCTTCGCGCTGAAGCGGGAAAGCATATCAATACATTTAAGGAAGACTGCAATGAGATGCTGAATGATAAGTTCCATTTTACGTTGCTGGCGCTTCCGGTTCTGGGTGTGATTATCTTTAATATCATGCCGTTGGTCGTTATGATCTGCATTGCATTTACGAACTATGATAAGAGTCATATGCCGCCAAATGCATTGTTTACCTGGGTGGGCCTGGCAAACTTTAAGTCCCTGCTTACCACGAGCATTACCTCCACATTCGGATATACATTCTGGAGAATTCTGGGATGGACGCTGCTCTGGGCAGTGCTTGCCACATTTACGACCTATTTTGGGGGAATTATTCTCGCCCTTCTGATCAACAACAAGAACACAAAATTAAAAAAGATGTGGAGAACGCTTTTTGTTGCAGCTATTTCCGTTCCACAGTTTGTAACATTGCTGTTGCTGCGTAATTTTTTCGCAAACACAGGAATTGTCAACTCATTCTGTAAGAACATCGGTCTGGTTGATCTGCTACAGAATCTTGGCTGGATCAAAGCAAATTATATTCCGTTTCTGACCGACCCGGTCTGGGCGAAAATCACGATCGTTGTCATCAATATCTGGGTAGGTGTTCCTTATTTGATGCTGATTGCAACCGGTGTACTTATGAACATTCCGGAAGAGTTAAAAGAGAGTGCGAAGATTGACGGAGCAAACTCGTTCCAGATTTTCCGAAAGATCACAATGCCGTATATGCTGTTTATCACAGGACCTTACCTCGTAACACAGTTTACGGCAAACATCAATAACTTTAATGTAATTTACCTGCTGACACAGGATATTTACACAACGACCAATCAGAAACTGGCGGCTTCCTGGGGTAAGGAGATTGATCTTCTGGTTACCTGGTTGTATCGTCTGACCAGTGAGCAGTACAACTATAAGATGGCATCCGTCATCGGTATCTGCGTCTTTGTCGTATGTGCAGTCATTACATTATTTGCCTTTAACTTCCTGATTAAAGGAGATAAGGAGGATACATTCAGATGATGGGAAAGAGAAAAATTGTTAATTCCGTTTTGCTTCACGTAGTGCTTGCTGTGCTTGCAGTGATCTGGATCACGCCGATCGTGTGGCTGATTGTAACCTCGTTCAGTGGATATGATGGCATGAACACGAGCCGCTTCTTCCCGGAGACATGGTCGATCCGCAATTATACCCGTATGCTCTTTGAACCGGACACGGTATCACAGTTCCCGATCTGGTTTAAGAATACGTTGGTTATTGCCATTTTTGTATGTCTGATTTCAACTTCTTTTGTATTGATGGTCAGCTATGCAATGAGCTGCATGCGTTTCAAAGGAAGAAAAGCTCTCATGAATATCGCAGTTATGTTGCAGCTGTTCCCGGGCTTTTTGTCCATGATCGCTATTTACTTTATTTTGAAGTCCGTCAACTTAACCAACAGCCATATCGGTATGATTCTGGTGTACTCCGGTGCATCCGGACTAGGTTACCTTGTGGCGAAGGGATTCTTTGATACGATTCCGACATCCCTGCGTGAGGCTGCGTATCTGGAGGGTGCTTCCGAGGCAAGAACATTCTTCACGATCGTGCTTCCGCTTTCCAGGCCGATCATTGTGTATACTGTTATCAGTTCTTTTCTGGTACCGTGGACAGATTTCGTTTTTGCGAAGATCATCTTAAACTCCGGTATCTCGACAGACTGGACCGTTGCGATCGGACTTTATAACATGCTGAATCGTACTCTGATCCCGACATACTTCTCAAGATTCTGCGCGGGCGGCGTTATGGTCGGTATCCCGATCGGTATCCTGTTCGTTATCATGCAGAAGTTCTATGTGGAAGGAATTACCGGTGGTTCGGTGAAGGGATAAATAGCGAAGGAAAATACTATTGCAGGCATTGCAGCATTGGCTGCAATGCCTGAGTATTTCCAATTTCGCATTAGAAAAATGCAAAAGCGGCATTTTTCAAAGTGCAATACAAGTTTTTTAGGTAGGCGGGTGAGGATGCACCAGGCATCTTTTCCATAAAAATGAAAGAAATATAGAAATTGAGGAGGAAGAAAATGGATCAATTTATTTTAAATCTGATTCACAGACCAGAGATGGTTCCGGAGTATTCCGCAACTGTCACAGGACAGGGAAAGGAAGAGGACATCGGAGACAAGGCTCTCTTGACAGAATCTCTGGATATTTTCAAGACACAGCAGAGACTCGCACATGAGAATGGGTTAAAAGTAACCATTCAGATGACATACGCATCTCTTTTCAATGATGAGGCAGTGGAGATTGCGAAGCATGACCACGACGTATACGGAGACGAGATCGCGTTATCCTTACTCGGACTTCCGTGTGAGGAGTTCCGTGAGAAATACAAGACCAAGGATTTCTGTATCTGGATGTTCTCCATGGAGGACAAGAAAGCCATCGTCAACGATGTGTTTGAGAAGTTCCATGACAGATTCGGATTCTATCCGGAGTCAACCGGTTCCTATTACATGGATGCCGATCTGACCAACTATATCAAGGCAACTTATCCGACCGTAAAGTGTGCGGTTGCCACCTGCTGGGAGGAAGGCCCGAAAGCTTACCATACCTGCAACAACTCCTGGTACACGTTATTCGACGGCGGCCCATGGGCACCGTGGATCCCGTCCAAGCAGAATACACATGCACCGGCAGCCAATGCGGCTGAGGACAGCGGTATCGTTGCAATCCCGCATCTGTCCCGCGACCTGATCGCATGCTATGACGGTAACGGTTCCAACTTCGGAACGCATCCGCAGAATGTACTTCGCGGAATGATCTACGATACAAAGACCTGGGAGTACCCGTATCTGTACAACCTGATCGATCAGTATCGTTCGTTAGGAAAATACAACAACGGTTATGCATACAACATGATGTTTGTAGGCCCGGGCTGGATGAACAAGATGGGACGCTGGGAGCAGCCGTATGAGCTTCTCTATAAGTCTTACAGCGACGGCTGTGCATATTACGGTAAGCTGAAAAAAGAGGGCAAGTTAGTCGATATGACGATGTCCGAGTTCGCAGATTACTACCGCGAGAAGAAGGGCGTGGATGCCGGCAACTACAATGAGCCGGAGTGTGCGCTCTGGAGAGATATCCTCTACGGATCAGACAAGCAGCTGTTCTGGTACTGCGATCCGTACATGAGAGCCTGCGTCAATATGGATCAGGGCGGCGCAATCGTTGACCTTCGTCCGTATGCAGCGAAGCTGGAGTGGCCGGTTGGTATCGGCACAAAGCACGTACAGGATGCATCTTATCCGTTCCTGATCCAGGAGAAGTACCGTGCAGGTTATTTCACACATTACGCAGGAGAGGGAACAGTAAGAAGTGCGAAGCTTTCCTACAAGGGTGAGGAAGTAGATCTCTGCCTCTGCCCGACACACGCACATTTTTCACAGGAAGGAAAAACACGAATCCTGACACTGGATCCGGTAACGATCGAGTTCAGAGACCTGACTGTGAAGCTTCAGACAAAAGAATACTTTGAGGAAGGCTCCTCCAACATCAAGATCGAGCGTACCATCCTTGAGATGAGTGACCCGAGTGCAGAGGTTACCTTAAACGAGTATATGGTTGCATGCTACGGCACAACCGAGTATTCCGAGGATATGTCCCATATCACCTTAAAGATCGACGGACCGGAAGAGAAGACGATCCATTATGAGTACAAGTGCCGCGAGGAGGGTGTCAAGGGTGCGACAGAAGTAAGCGCCGTGATTCCGGAGATCGAGACACGCGTATCCATGACTGCATCCAACGCGGACGCAGAGGGATATGTAAAAGAGGGATATGCATTCTCACCGATGTTTACCCTGGGATACAGAAAAACAATCTCAGATAAGGAGGTATTTGCAACATGGCTCAACTTGGCAAAGGCAAATTAAATTATAGATGCCCGTCCTGCTTTTTAAGAGATCTGGACATTGATATGTTTTACAATAAGGAAACAGGTATTTACAGCTGTATCCGCTGCCAGTACAGAGGAACAGAAGAAGATGTCCTGGAGAAAAATGAGATGATCCGCTTCCGCTATAAGGCAATGCACCAGCGGTTCGACAAGTTCGACTTTGATTAAGCTACGAGCAGTGTAGAGAAATCCAGTGACACCGGAGGAAAGCTTGCTTTCCAGAGGGTGTTGCTGGATTTCTCTATAGGGCGACAGCCCACAGCGAGAAGGAGCGAAGCGGAATCGAGCTGTCACAGCGAGGAGCGCAGAGCTGGTTGCAGAAGAATGCGACAGCCCACAGCGAGAAGGAGCGGATTCGAGTCAGGCTGCCACGGCGGGCAGCGGGGAGAAAATGGAGTAATTATGGGGAAAAAGAAGAAAGATACCATCGAGCTTCGGTTTTACGAGATACCGCAAAATGAATATGTTCTGGCACTTCTTGGAGAAAACTGGATCCGGGATTATGGTCATGATGAGGTACATCTTCATTTTCACAATCTGATGGAGATCGGAGTGTGCAGAAACGGTACGGGGAAACTGATTCTGGACGAAGAACAGCGCCCCTATCAGCCTGCCATGGTAAGTATTATACCGAACAATTATCCTCATGTGACGATCAGCAATACAAAAGAAGGACCAAGCTACTGGGAATATCTGTTTTTTGATCCGGCGCAGATTATTGCGGAAATGTATCCGAAGAACGAGCTGTTCTGCCGGGAACTGATCCGGAAAGTCAACCGGAGAGCGCTGTTTCTCCATGAATGGGAGAATCACAATCTCGCGTTTCTTGTCCGGCAGATCATGGAGGAGATGCGGGGACGGCGCAGCCATTATACGGACAGCGTGAGAGGTCTGTTGTATTCTCTTGTGATAGAGATTATCCGGCTGAATGAGGAGCAGGAGGCAAAGCAGGAAGTGCAGGGTGTGGAAATGCAGAAACATTCGGGAGTGACGCAGATTGCGGCGGCACTCGACTATGTGCGCATGGAATATATGCACATGATCCGGGTGGAGGAGCTGGCGCAGGAATGTCATATGAGTGAGACGCATTTCAGAAGGCTGTTTGAGTCCTGTATGAACATGTCTCCGGTGGATTACATCAATCTTGTCCGGATTCAGAAGGCATGCGATCTGTTGAAAAAGACAACGGATTCGATGGACATTGTGGCACAGAAGGTAGGCTTTACGACAACATCCACATTTAACCGGAATTTTAAAAAGTTTTTAAACACATCCCCCTATCAGTGGAAAATCAATCCGGAAAATTACGAGACAAAGCTTTTAAATTACAATATTTCCGCGCGAAAAGGATGGTAATAAATAATGGTGGAAAATGCGCGTTTTGTGCCGAAAAATAAGTACAAAATGCGCATTTTTTCGCTATAATGAACTTAACAAACGCAATAACAGCAATCATAAATTGGGGGATGAACAGTATGGGAGAATTTTTGTTTGAGAGATTAAGTGATCCGGAATATTACGAGGAGAACCGCGTGGCGGCGCACTCCGACCATGTGGCGTACCGGAACTGGGATGAGGCGGACGTGTGGCTGGATCCGCTCGGAAGAAAGAGCAGTTTCCGCCTGTTTTTAGACGGATCATGGAAGTTCCATTATGCGAGAAACTATGAGCAGACGATCCATGGATTTGAAAAGCCGGAATACGACTGCAGGGGATGGGATGACATCCGCGTGCCGGCACATATCCAGATGGAAGGCTATGACAGTCCGCAATATGCGAACACGCAGTATCCGTGGGATGGAAGGGAAGACGTCTGGACGGACGAGATGCCGACGAAGTTCAATCCGGTCGCAAGTTATGTGAAATATTTCACATTGCCGGAGTCCTTTTTGGGAGAGCGTGTGTTTATCTCGTTCCAGGGAGCGGAGAGCGGCATGGCACTCTGGTTGAACGGAGCATATGTCGGATACAGTGAGGACTCTTTTACACCGTCCGAATTTGAACTGACGCCTTACCTTAAGGACGGGGAGAACAAGCTGGCGGTGCAGGTATTTAAGTGGACGATCGGAAGCTGGTGCGAAGATCAGGATTTCTTCCGGTTTTCCGGTATTTTCCGCAGCGTCTATCTCTACATGATTCCGAAGACGCATCTCTGCGACATTAAGATCCGTCCACAGGTGGCGGAGAATCTGTCCTGCGGCACGCTGGAGCTGGATGTTCGCTCCTGCGGCAGCGGAAATGTGCGCATACAGCTTGTGGAGCGCGGAAGGCTTGATTTGGCGGAGAGCCGCTATGAGGCATCGGAGGGCACGGAGGTGTTTGCTCTGGAGGAGAAGATTGACGGAACCTTACATGTCTCGCGGGAAGTAGCGGATGTGAAGCTGTGGAGTGCAGAGGAACCGTATCTGTATGAACTTCGGATGGAAGTGTATGATGCGGCAGGGAAGATGCAGGAAGTCGTCGCGTCGAAGATCGGCTTCCGCCGGTTCGAGATGAAGGACGGACTGATGCTTTTAAACGGAAAGCGGATTGTGTTTAAGGGCGTGAACCGCCACGAATTCAGTTCCCTGACCGGACGTGTGGTGAGCATGGAGGAGACGCTCACCGATGTCGTGACCATGAAGCAGAACAATATCAATTCCATCCGTACGTGCCATTATCCGGACAATATCGGACTGTATGAGCTCTGCGACATCTACGGACTCTACATGATTGCAGAGAATAATATGGAGTCGCACGGAAGCTGGGATGCGGCGGCGATGCGTAAGATCGCGGATCCGCAGACGATTGTGCCGGGGGATAATCCGAAGTGGGAGGCAAGAATGCTCGACCGCGTGAATTCCTGCTACCAGCGGGATAAGAACCATCCGGCGGTCTTAATCTGGTCCTGCGGCAATGAGTCCTACGGCGGAAGTGTGATTTATCAGATGTCCGAGAAGTTCAGAGAGCTGGATCCCGACCGCCTGGTTCACTACGAGGGAGTCTATAACGACAGACGCTACAACGGAAGCAGCGATATGGAAAGCCAGATGTACCCGCCGGTAGAGCGGATTGTGAAAAATCTGGCAGAGCAGAAAGAGAAGCCGTTTATCTGCTGTGAGTACACGCACGCGATGGGCAATTCCTGCGGCGCGATGCACAAGTACACCGATCTGACCGACACGGAGCCGCGCTATCAGGGCGGATTTATCTGGGATTACATCGATCAGTCCATCACGAAAAAGGACCGCTACGGGAAGGAATTTCAGGCGTACGGCGGTGACTTCTTAGAGCGGCCGACGGACTATAATTTCAGCGGCAACGGCATCTGCTATGCAAAGGGGCGCGCCGAGTCACCGAAGATGCAGGAAGTAAAATTCAATTACCAGAACATCAGCGTATCCTTTACCGAAGATGGTTTTACGGTAAAAAATAAAAACCTGTTTACCGATACGGCAGAGTATGACTGCATCCTTCTGCTGGAGAAGAACGGCGTGGCGGCAGGCCGCAGAAAAATAGCGCTGTCTGTGGCACCGCTCTTAGAAAAGACGTTTGTTCTGGCGGAACTGGAGGGCTGCATGGCTCTTGCCGATGAACTGGAACATGCGGGAAAGGAAGCCGGGGCGGAATACGCACTGACCGTATCGTTTGTACTGCGCGAAGAACTGCTCTGGGCAAAGCCGGGGCATGAGATCGCATTCGGACAGAAGATTTTTGCGGCAAAATCACCTGCAAACGGTGGGACAATCGGCGATGCCGCGGCAGAATATGAAGGAAAGTGCGTGACGAACCGTAAGGCGGGACTTCAGATCATCCGCGGAAAGTGGAATCTGGGGGTGAAGGGTGAGAATTTTGACGTACTGTTTTCCTACAACAGCTGCGGACTGGTGTCCTACCGCTACATGGGAAAAGAGCTGATTGAGAAGATACCGATGCCGAATTTCTGGCGTGCGCCGATTGACAATGACTGCGGAAGCCGCATGCAGGGGCGGATGGCGCAGTGGAAGATCGCGAGTATGTATGCCGGCATGAGCAGCAAGAGCATGTTCGATTATGAGGAACCGGTTGTGAGAGAGGAGAAAGACAGCGTCTCCATCACATATACCTACCTGCTTCCGACCACGCCGCAGGCAAAATGCCGCGTGACCTACACCGTGACGCCGGATGCGTATGTGCAGACCGAGCTGACCTATGACCCGGTGGAGGAGCTGGGCGATATGCCGGAGTTCGGAATGCTCTTTAAGCTGAATGCGGATTACGACAGACTGGAGTGGTACGGACTTGGACCGCAGGAGACGTATGCGGACCGTAGATGCGGCGCGAAGCTCGGTGTATATAAGAACCGCGTGGCGGATAATATGGCGCAGTATCTGGTACCGCAGGAGTGCGGCAACAAAGTAGGCGTGCGTTACGCGAAGGTGACGGATGCGAGGGGAAGAGGCATGCTCTTTACCGGGGATGAACTGTCGTTTTCCGCACTGCCTTACACACCGCATGAACTGGAAAATGCAATGCATGCATATGAACTGCCGGAAGTCCATTATACGGTTGTGCGTGTAGCGCTGGCACAGATGGGAGTCGGCGGAGACGACAGCTGGGGAGCGCCGGTTCATCCGGAATATCACATTGATGTGACAAAGCCGTTAACACTGCGGTTCGGTTTCCGTGGAATATAAAAAAACAGAAAGGAGAGAGCGGGCATGGAATGAGATCTGTGCTCGTGAAGAGGCATATGAAGTTTGTAAAAGGAATGGATCTGTCCACACTGCTCGAACTGGAGCGGTGTGGTGCAAAGTATTACGATAACGGGGAGGAGCGGGATCTCCTTGCGATCATGAAGAGCTATGACGTTGATACCATCCGTATCCGTCTGTGGAATGATCCGTGGTCGGAGACCGGCGAATCTTACGGCGCAGGGGAGAATGATTTGAAAACTTCTCTTGAGATTGCAAAGCGTGTGACGGCGGCAGGGTTCGGCGTGCTTCTCAATTTTCACTATAGCGATTTCTGGGCAGACCCGGGCAAACAGATCAAGCCGAAGGCATGGGCAGATTACGGTGTGAAGGAGCTGGAGCAGGCGGTCTATGATTACACCCTGGAATCCATGCAGACATTCCTGGATGCCGGCGTCAATATTACCATGGTGCAGGTGGGAAATGAACTTTCCAACGGTCTGCTCTGGCCGGAGGGAAAAGTCCCGAACTATGACAATATTGCGACGTTCGTCAATGCGGGAATTCGTGCGGTGCGGAAAGCGGATGCGGCGATTCCGGTGATGATTCATCTGGATAACGGCGGAAACAATGCACTGTACCGCGAGTGGTTCGACAATTTTACAAAGCGGGGGGAGGATTTCGAGATTATCGGACTTTCCTATTATCCGTTCTGGCACGGATCACTGCAGATGTTAAACGACAACATGAATGACATTGCAGAGCGCTACGGCAAGGATCTGGTGATTGCCGAGGTTTCCATGGGCTATACGATGGAAGACTACAAGAATTACGAGAAGCTTTCCGATGAAGAGCGCAAGGGATATGCGACCAGACCGGCGCTTGTGGAGAAGATCGAATATCCGATGACAAAGCAGGGGCAGTACGATTTCATGGAGGATTTCTTGAACCGCATCAGCCACATCAAAGGCGGAAAAGGAAAGGGATTCTTCTACTGGGAGCCGGCATGGATTCCGGTACCGGGCTCCGGCTGGGCAACACCGGCATCCTTAAAATACATGAACGATCCGGGACCATGTGGAAACGAGTGGGCAAATCAGGCGCTGTTTGACTACGATGGCAACGCACTGCCGACACTTTCACTGATCCGTGATTTTAAACCGGAAGTATAAAAAACGGGGCTACCGCATGAAACGGGTAGCCCCGTTTTGATGTGATAAGTGATAGGATAAGAAGATCATGCCCTTCGATTTCTGATGGAATGCATCTGGAAATTCGGATCAAAAAATGTGAAAACGTTCTTGACAAATGGGTTAGACAAGACTAACATATTTATATGAACAATTTATAAAAATATTCATAGCGAGGATGGAACATGCCGACACACATTTTTACGGACGAAGAGAAAGAGAACTTGAGAGAGCAGATGCTGGAGGCGGGATTCCCTCTGCTGAAGCAGTACGGGATGACGCATACATCGGTGGCGAAGATCACGCAAGCCGCCGGGATCGCGGTCGGAACCTTCTACAGCTTCTGGAAGAACAAGGAAGCGTACATGGCGGATCTGATCGGGTATCACAGAAGGAAGCTGATGCCAGTGCTGATCGGAGAGGATGCCCTGACGGGTAAGAAAAAGCTGGGGCGGGAGGATGCACGCCGGTATTTATACGCGGTCATCGATGAGAAGATCAGCATTTATCCGCACATGACGCTGGAGGATGAGGCAAAGCTTTTTTCCGGGACAAAGGCATTTGTTCCGGATCTGGAAAAGGAGAGCGCGATCACGGCGGGGCTGTTAAGCTATCTGGAACATGTGCGGGCCGACGTCAATCCGGGGCTTGTCGCCAACTTGTGCAAGGTGCTGATCATAACGGTCGAATCGCGGGCGGAACTGCATGAGGCGGTGTACGAGGAGACATTGCGCGTACAAATCGAGACGATTCTTGATCTGATTTTTGAAGCCTGAGCGGGAGCAGGAGGAAAGGAGCAGTATATGGAAAAAATCAAAGAGACACAAAAGGGATTTTATGGCTGTTACTGGCCGCTGGAGGGAAGTACCTGTGCGATCATTGCCATGCTGGGGGATGACTGCGAGGATTACATGGCGAAGACGGCGGTAAAGTGGATGCAGAAAAAATATGGCGTTAGCATGCTCACATTAAGCCCCGGGCATAAGGACTACAGCCACCATAACCTGCCGGTAGAGCGGATCGGAGCTGCGATTACATATCTAAAGGAGCGCGGTATCAAAAAGATTGCAATCGCCGGCGCATCTACGACGGGAATGTATGCGCTGATTGCAGCGTCCTATTACCCGGAGATTACGCTGACGATCGCCATGACGCCGGCAGATTTCGTGATGGAGGGATTTTATCAGGGAAAACGCGACGGACAGACGGAATGGCCGGGGGAGGGCGAGTCGAGCGTCTCCTGGCAGGGAAAGCCGCTGCCGTATCTGCCGTATGCATACCGCCATCCGGAATACGGCAGGAAGATAAAAGAGGAGGCGAAGCGCGGCAAAGATATGATCGCATCACTCGATATTTTCCGGGATTCAGAGGCGGCGCATCCGATTCGGGAGGAGGAATATATCAAGGTCGAGCGGATCAAAGGAAAACTTCTGTTGATTGGTGCCAAGGATGACGTTTTGTGGGACACGGTAAAATATATCCGCCGGATGGAGGCAAGACTGGCGGCGAGAGAGCATACCTGCGAGGTGGAAAGCGGTATCTACGAGCATGCCACACATTTCGTGTTCCCGGAGGGAATGGTGAAGACCATGCTGCCTGTCGGAGGCGACCTGATTACAAGAGTGTTTGCCGCGGGAAGAAAATATCCGAAGGAGTGCAAGGCGGCGCGTGTGGATATTGAGCGCCGGATCACCGGAGCAATCAACGAGTGGATGAGGGAGGAAAAATAGCGATGGCGATTGAGATCAGGGATGCAGTCAAAAAGTATGGCAGGGGTGAAAGTGAGATTTGCGCGCTGGATCATGTCAACTTGCGGATCGAAAAGGGCGAGGTATGTGTGATTTTAGGACCATCCGGCTCCGGAAAAAGCACGCTTCTTAATATGATCGGCGGGCTGGATCGCCTGGATGCGGGAACGGTTACGGTGGAGGGTGTGGAGCTTGCAAAGCAAAACCGGAAAGAACTGACAGAGTACCGCAGAAAAAATGTCGGGGTTGTGTTCCAGTCCTACAATCTGATTGCCGAGCTTACCGTGCAGGAGAATATCCGTGTTGTTGCGGACATTGCGGAACATCCCCTTGCACTTGCAGAACTGATGGAAGATCTTGGACTTTCCCGCCATGCGAAGCATTTTCCGTCGGAACTCTCCGGCGGACAGCAGCAGAGATGCGCCATCGGAAGAGCGCTGATCAAAAATCCCGCGATCCTGTTGTGTGATGAGCCGACCGGCGCGCTCGATTCCGCTTCCGCCAGAGAGGTGCTCGCTATTTTAGAGCAGATCAACCGGAAATATCATACGACCGTGATTATTATCACGCACAATGAGGCAGTAGCCGGGATGGCGGACCGCGTCATACGGCTTCACGATGGAAAGGTAAAGAGCAACACGGAGAATGAAAAGGTACGCATAGAGGAGCTGGATATCTGATGACATTGCAGAAAAAAATAGCGAGAAGTGTGGGAAAAAATTTGTCTTTCTACCTGACGGGGAGCATTTTGACCGCCATTACCATCATGCTTTTGATCGGGGCATTTGCCGTGAGCCATTCGATCTACGAATGTTTTACCCCGTATTTTGATGAGACCCAGGTTGAGGATGCCTCGTTTGTGACGATGACGGAGATCCCGGAGGAGGAACGGGAAGCGTTAGAGAAGGCGTATGATGTGACGCTGGAAAGGCAGCAGTATACGGATCTGGATTATGACGGTACCAGACTGCGGCTTTTTGCCGCGACGGAGAAGCTGGATCTGTACACGGTGTCGGAGGGACGAAAAATCGAGGCGGCGGATGACATCGTCGTGACGTATCGTTACGCGAAAGCCAATCACATCGCAGTGGGAGATACGCTGCATCTGGCAGGACGGGACTTTCAGGTGTGCGGACTTGGCATGAAGCCGGACTATGCGATCATGCTTTACGATCTTTCGGAGAGTGCGGCTGACAAGGAGGGCTTCGGCATCGGCATCATAGGAAAGGATGCGATGGAGAGTCTCGGCGGTACGGTATTTTATTCGGTCCGTTACAAGGATCAGAGCCTGGAAAAAGATTTCCGGAAAACGGTTTACGAAAAATACCAGACGATCGAGTATCTGGAGCGCAGTGCAAACTCGCGCATCAGCCTGATGTACCGGGAGGCGGATGGTCTGTCCGCCGAATTTTCCCTGTATTGTCCGATCATTATGATTGTGGTGATCGCCGTGATTGCGATGGTTCTGGCGCGCACGGTAAGGCGGGAAGGAAAGACGATCGGCACACTGATGGCGCTGGGCTACCGGAAATCCGAGCTGATCCGGCATTACATGGCATATGGCATGATTCCGGCAGTGGCGGGAGATATTCTGGGAGTGCTGTTTTGTATTCCTTTTTCAAGGATGTTCTGTGGATTCTTTTTCGGAGATGCGGAATATATCGCGTATGAGGTAAAGATTCCCTGGGGGCTTTTAGCGGTGGCGCTTCTCCTGCCGTTAGTGGTCTATGGGCTGGTGTCTTACCTGGTGCTCTGCGGGGTGTTAAAAGTCGAGATTATCCCGCTCTTAAAGGGGATTCACCAAGAAAAAACATCCCGGATCTTAAACGGCAGTCAGGCAAAACTCGGGGTGATCTACAATATCCGGACAGTCTGCGTAAACCGGTTCCGCAGCATTACGCTCGTGATCGGTATTGCGGTTGCAACGCTCTGCATTGTGCTCGGCGGCGCCTTCCAGGATGCCTATGCGGATCTGCTGGAGAATAAAGTGCCGTACGCGATGCTGGGCGGACAGTATGAATACGGATTCAACACCTACCAGTCGGATGGCAATCCTTATGGTGGGGATGCCGTTTTTGATGTGAGCTTCGGCGCAAAGGCGGACGATTCCAGATTTAATCTGATCGGATTTGACGACGAGAACCAGTTTGCCGATCTTTGCAGCGAGGACGGGGAGCCGCTCTCCGGCAAAAAGTATTATATGACAAGTGCTGCCGCGGCGCGCTACGGGATTGCGGCGGGAGATACTTTCTGCTTTTACAACACGGTCACGCTAGAGGAGACGGAGGTTGTGATCGATGGCATTGTGAAAAATGATATTTTATCGCTGGTGCTGACGGGAAAAGAGAATGCGGCTGCGATTCTTGAGAGACCGGCGGACGAATACAATGTCATTATCAGCAGGGAGAAGCTTGCGATACCGGGGGAACTGTTGAAGAAATCCTCTTCCCTGCAGGATTACAGGGATATGGTGGAACATCTCTCGTCGACCGCGGGAATTGTGCTGAAACTGTTGAAAGTGCTTGGCGTGTGCATCTGTATCCTGATTGTCGTGATGATCTGTGGCATGATCACAGAGGAGAGCAGCCGCAATATTTCCATGCTGGAGATTCTCGGCTACCGGGATCGGGAAGTGCGAAGCTTTGTGCTTTCGTCCGGTCATCTGCTGGTTCCGGTCGGTTTTGTGATCGGCGTACCGCTTGGCTATCTGACCGCCTATTCCATGGTGCTGGCATCGGCGCAGTCTTCCGGAATGCGCATGAGCCTGCCGGTGAGGGCGGAAACGATTCTTGCGGCATTTGTGTTTGTGCTTGTGGCATATATTCTGGCGCTGGCCCTGTCCGGAAGGAAAATACACCGCGTGGATATGGCGGAGAGCTTAAAGAATGTGGAAGAGTAGGAGAATATGAAGGGGAGCCTGTGGGTGTGCTGTCTGTTATGTACCGCCATGTGGAAAGCCCGACGCAGCCTAAAAAACGAAGCCCGCAAAAAACACTTGACTTGGAGTAAACTCCAGGGTTTACTCTGCCTTCATCAGAAAGGAGACAGATTATGGCGAAATTGGTTGCATTTTATTCAAGAGCAGATGAAAATTATTTTGGCGGAACGAAGAAATATATCTCGGAGGGAAACACGAAAAAGGCTGCCGAAAAGATTGCGGAGCTGACTGGTGCAGACCTGTTTGAGATTGTGCAGGAGGTGCCGTATGCGGCAGATTATGATACCTGCATTGCTGAGGCAAAGCGTGACCTGAAGGCGAAGGCGAGACCGAAGGTGAAGAATCTGCCGGAGTCGCTTGACGCATACGAGGGAAGCGGCCTTTCCGGTACAGTAGCAGATATTGAGAAGGCGGCAGCGGGCGCTGCGGTAACGCAGGGGCTGGCAATTCATGGAAGTGAAGTTGATCATGCCGGAGCGATGATCGAGAGATGGGTGTAACCATCGGCATAACAGAAAGAGCAATGAAAAAGCCGGGGAGCGCTTCACAGAAACAGGGCGCGGAATTCGACTCGTAAAATGAGTGAATTCCGCGCCCTGTTTTTCGTATACGGTTATTCACAGCGCATGCGGCCTCCTGCCCTAGCGCACTTCCTCCCAGAAGGAGACTGCCTCACTAAGCCAGCCCTCGACTTCCAGTCCGATGCCGAGACCGAAACCGTGGTCTCCGGTTTTGCCGAATCTGGTTTTGTGAGGAATGCCGAGCTTTTCACAGGTCTCTGCAACGGTCAGGCTGTTGGAAAACGGTGCGGTGTGGTCGTCTTCGTTTGCTGTCAGGTAGACCGGAGGGTACGATGCATCCATGTGGCTCGTAAGGTCAAACGGTTCGACGGCTTCCGGTGTGATCTCCGGTCCTGCCACGCGGCGCAGAAAAGCGGCTGCCCCGTCGTGCACCGGATGACCTGCCGGGAACGCAGTGTAGCCTGCATAGAAATCCTTCATGCGGACTGCGGTGTAGGCAAGAAAAATCATTTCCGGCTTTGGAACGCCTGCGCTCTTCCAGCCGAAATTGGTGGAGCCGATCTCGCCCGCTAAAGTAGCGCCTGCCGAAAAGCCTCCGATCATGTAGTGACCCGCCTGCACTTCAAATTCGTCGGCACGCGCCTCAATCTGCCTTATGCAGGCGTACATGTCCTCGATGGCTTTGGCGACGACGGCGTCCTGCTTCGTGCGGTAGAAAAGGACGAATGCGGTGTAGCCCATCTCATTTAAGGCGGCGGCGATCGCCATGCCCTCCACGAGGCCCCACTGGCGGTTAAAGGCACCGCCCGGGATGATGATGGCATACGGACGACCGGCAACCGGCCCCGGGAAATGCAGGAAGGCAGGAGACTCCTTGTCCCACTCACTCATGCGTTCCTCCTCGGAATAGAGCGGATAGAGATAGTTTTTTCCGGTGGAGGCGAGTTCCTCCATGCGGTGTAAGGTTGGCACGAAGCCGACTTTTTCAAACCCGTAGCTTGCTAATGGTGCATTCCAGTGATCCGGTGTCATATCGGTAAAAATGTGGGTGCCGAAGTCCCCGTAGACTTTGCTTTTGACCAGATCACCGATGGTCATCTCTGGTGTGATATCATGATACTTCATAATGAAAACCTCCTTTACGAGTCTTGCTGTGTCGTGGCTCACTGTTTTCTTCGATCCATTTCTACAACTATGGCGAAATATGTATAGGCAATAGTTACAAAAACTGTAGCTGATTATAATAAAAATTGTAAAAATTATCTACAAAAATGAGAAAAAATAGCAGGATATGTAAAAAAACAGACGTTATTAAGCAAAAACGGTGTGGTTTCGCTATTCCTATTTTGGTACCATAACTGCAAAGACAAGAATGGATAGGGGGGAAAAGCAATGGCATTGATGGAGACACACTATTACAGCTCGTCCCTGGGGAGCAATATTACGCTGAACGTGTTCGTTCCGACGCCGGGCAGCAGTGAACAGATTACAGAGATGGGGCACAGCGTGAAGTACGATTACGAGAACGGGCTTCCGGTGCTGTATCTGCTGCACGGAGCGTACGGCGACGCATTTTCCTGGGTGCGCTACAGCAATATTGACCGGTATGCGCAGGACCGGGGGATTGTGGTTGTCATGGCATCCGCGGAGAATTCCTTTTATCAGGATCTTCGGAGTGGAAAAAAGTACAAGACCTTCTTTACGGAGGAACTGCCGCTGTTCATCCGCAATGTATTTCCGGTGAGCAGGGAGCGGGAGAAGACGTTTATCGCCGGTTTTTCCATGGGAGGTTACGGCGCGTGGTATCTGGCATTGTCCAGACCGGAGCTGTACGCAAAGGCGGCGAGCATGTCCGGCGCGCTGGACATTGCGGGGCTGTATCAGGCGGCAGCTGGGAACAACGGCAACAATCCGTTTCAATGGGAGGACTGCTTCGGGGATCCGGACAGACTTGCCGGGAGCGATTATGATCTGTTTACGCTCTATGACAGGGATGTAAAGAACGGCTGCGTGCCGAAGCTGTATCAGGCAGTCGGGCGCGATGACTTTTTGTATCCGTCGAATGTGTATGTCAGAAAGCTGCTGGAACAGAAACAGGCAGATCTGACCTACGAGGAGGATAAAGGCGGTCATGACTGGAATTTCTGGGACCAGTATATCCAGCACATTTTAGACTGGATGCTGCATGATTAGAAGAAGGAGGGGGAGTACAATGCGAAAAGAAAATCCGGCAGATATTGCCATATTTGAAGAAAATGCAAAGCGCCCGTTCGGTATGCGGGACAAAATCGGATATGCGGCGGGAGATTTTGCAAATGATCTCACCTTTGTGATCGCCGCATTGTTCATGATGAAGTTCTACACCGACATCATGGGCGTCAGCGCCGCACTCGTCGGAACGCTGATGATGGTTGCCAAAGTGGTGGATGCGTTCACGGACGTTGCCATGGGGCAGGTCGTCGACCGCAGCCCGTACACGGCAAAAGGAAAATTCGCACCGTGGATCCGCCGTTTTGCCGGACCGGTTGCCGTGGCCTCATTTTTGATCTTCGCGCCGTATTTCGCCGATATGCCGATGGGATTTAAGGTATTCTGGATGTTCTTTACCTACATTCTCTGGGGTTCCGTGTGCTACACCGGTGTGAACATTCCTTACGGTTCCATGGCGTCGGCGATGAGCGATAAGCCGGAGGAGCGGACGATGCTCTCAAACTGGAGAACCATCGGTGCGACTGTGGCGCAGATCGTGATTGCGGTGATCCTTCCGATGGTTGTGTATACAACGGATGCCGAGGGACACAAGGTGCTCGGGGGCACGCAGACGATGATCGCGTCTGCCGTATGCTCCGTTCTGGCAGTCGTTGTCTATATGATCTGCTACCATCTGACCACCGAACGCGTGAAGATGCAGGGCGCAGCGGAACAGAAAAATGTGGTGGAGCTGTTCAAAGTATTATTTACAAACCGTGCATTCGTCGGAATTGTCATCTCCGCGCTGATCTTTTTACTGGTACAGATGACACTGTCCGGAATGAACAACTATATCTACCCGAACTACTTCAACAGCTCGGCGGCAATCTCCGTCAGCAGCCTTTTAGCATGCGTTGTGGTACTGGTTCTCTCCACGTTTGTGACGAAGCTCTCCGATAAGATCGGCAAGAAGGAACTGTCCGCAGCCGGTGCGTTTATCGGCGCAGCGGCACTGTTTGTGGGATATGTCGTACATACCAGGAGTGTGGTGGTCTTCATCTGCATCTATCTGTTTGCTTACATCGGACTGGCATTTTTCAACCTGATGTGCTGGGCAATGATCATCGATGTCATTGATGATATCGAGGTGAAAAAAGGAATCCGCAGCGACGGTACGGTTTATTCCGTCTATTCCTTTGCAAGAAAGCTCGGACAGGCGGCAGCCAACGGTCTGACCGGACTGCTTCTCACCATAGTGGGATACAGCTCCGCAACCGCATTTGACGAGGACGTCGTAAACGGAATCTACAACGTGACGACTCTTTTCCCGGCGATCGGATTTGTTCTGCTGGCATGCTCACTGCTCTTTTTGTATCCGCTCTCCAAAAAGAAGGTGCTTTCCAACGTCGCGGAGCTTACAGCGCGCAAAGCAAAGTAAAAACAACAAACGACAGATCGGAAAAACATGCAACTTTGTTGCATGTTTTTTTGATTATGTTGCAGTTTGAAAAAGGTCTATTGCAAAGGAACACAGAGACGTTATAATAGAATTACAACAGGACGGTAACAGAAACCATTCATAGAAAAAATGATGTATAAGGAGGTAACGCATGATCTGGGAACCAGTACTTGCAAAGTTTAAAGAATTATTTGGGGATGAGGGAGAGATCGGAGTTTATTTCGCACCGGGACGTGTGAATATGATCGGTGAGCATACCGATTACAACGGAGGACATGTATTTCCATGTGCGCTCACGATCGGTACCTACGGTGTGGCGAGAAAAAGAGACGACAAGAAGCTTCGCTTTTATTCCATGAATTTTGAAAATCTCGGTGTGCTGGAGTCTTCCGTGGAGGGCTTAAAGCCGGAGAAGGAAGCAGACTGGACGAACTACCCGAAGGGTGTGATGTGGGCGTTCGGCGAGAAGGGCATGAAAGTGGAGTCCGGTATGGATCTCGTGCTGTTCGGCAATATTCCGAACGGTTCCGGACTGTCTTCTTCCGCATCGGTGGAAGTGCTGACCGGATTCATCCTGCGTGATATGTTCGGCTTTGATGTGACGAATCAGGATCTGGCATTGATCGGCCAGTATTCCGAGAACAAGTTCAACGGCGTCAACTGCGGTATCATGGATCAGTTCGCCATTGCGATGGGCAAGGCAGGACATGCGATTTTCCTGGATACGGCGACCTTAAAGTATGAGTATGCGCCGATCAGGCTCGAGAATGCGAAGATTGTGATCTCCTGCAGCAACAAAAAGCGCGGACTCGGCGATTCCAAATACAACGAGAGACGCAGCGAGTGTGAGACGGCACTTGCAGAGTTACAGAAAGTGGTAAAGATTGATGCCCTCGGCGATCTGACAGAAGCGCAGTTTGAGCAGTATCAGGATGCGATCACAAGTCCGGTGTGCCAAAAGCGCGCAAAACATGCCGTATATGAGAACCAGAGAACGATCAAGGCGGTGGAGGCACTGCAGAACAACGATGTCGCGCTGTTCGGAAAGCTGATGAATGACTCCCACGTATCTTTGCGTGATGATTACGAGGTAACGGGAATCGAGCTGGATACCCTGGTTGAGGAAGCATGGAAGATTGACGGTGTGATCGGTTCCCGCATGACGGGTGCGGGCTTTGGCGGATGCACGGTCAGCATCGTGAAAGATGACGCGGTGGATGCGTTTATCGAGAAGGTCGGAACCGCCTATAAGAACAAGATTGGCTATGCCGCAGATTTCTATGTCGTAGAGATCGGTGACGGCCCGGTAAAATTGGCGTAGTGACAGAGTATATTTAGAAACGAGGTTGGATCATGATACAGGAAAGAATATTGGAACTGACAGAATACGGACTGGTGACGGGACTCATAGAGCCGCAGGATAAGCGGTTTACGATCAACCGTCTGCTGGAGCTGTTTCACATTGACGAACTGGAGGATGAAGTCACGGCGGCTTATGAGAAGCGCACGCCGATGACGCAGGAGAGCGCCGAGGAGGCACTGCCGCAGATCCTTGCAGAGATGCTCGATTACGCGGCGGAGCAGATGCTGATTCCGGACAATACGATTACATACCGCGATCTGTTTGACACAAAGATCATGAGCATGCTGGTTCCAAGACCGAGCGAGGTGGTTCGCCGTTTCTATGATCTTTATGAGAAGGAGTCTCCGCAGGCGGCGACGGATTATTTTTACAAGCTGTCCAGAGACACGGACTATATCCGCAGATACCGCGTGAAGAAGGATCTGAAATGGACGGCGGACACAGAGTTTGGAACGCTGGATATCACGATCAACCTGTCGAAGCCGGAGAAGGACCCGAAGGCGATTGCGGCGGCGAAGTTAGCAAAGCAGAGCGGCTATCCGAAATGCCTCCTGTGCAAGGAAAACGAGGGATACGCAGGACGCATCAACCATCCGGCGAGACAGAACCACCGCATCATTCCGGTGACCATCAACCAGAGCGACTGGTTTTTCCAGTATTCTCCGTACGTTTACTACAACGAGCACTGCATTGTGTTCAACGCAAACCACACACCGATGAAGATCGAGCGCGCTACCTTCGGAAAGCTGCTTGATTTCGTGCAGCAGTTCCCGCACTATTTTGTCGGTTCCAATGCCGATCTGCCGATCGTCGGAGGATCCATCTTAAGCCACGATCATTTCCAGGGCGGTCATTATGAGTTCGCCATGGCAAAGGCACCGGTGGAGCGCGAGATCACATTCAAAGGATATGAGGATGTAAAGGCAGGGATTGTAAAATGGCCGATGTCTGTCATCCGTATCAGCGCTACGGACAAGGATCGTCTGATCGATCTGGCAGACAAGATTCTCCTCGCATGGAGAGGCTACACGGATGAGGCGGCATTCGTCTACGCCGAGACAGACGGCGAGCCGCACAATACGATCACACCGATCGCAAGACGGCGCGGCGATGCGTATGAGCTGGATCTGGTGCTGCGCAACAACATTACGACAGAGGAGCATCCGCTCGGTGTATATCATCCGCATGCAAAGCTTCATCATATCAAGAAGGAGAACATCGGTCTGATCGAGGTTATGGGTCTGGCAGTTCTTCCGGCACGCTTAAAGGATGAGATGGCGGATCTGGAGCAGGCGATCTTGGACGGCGCTGACATCCGTGCGGACGAGAAGCTGGCGAAGCATGCAGACTGGGTGGAGGAATTTCTTCCAAAGTACGGCTTTACCGCCGGCAGCGGTCTGGAGGGCGAGATCACACCGGAGAGGTTACATGAGATCGTTCAGACAGAGATCGGTCTGGTATTTAAGGAGGTTCTCACCGATGCAGGAGTCTACAAGTGCACGGAAGAGGGCAGAGCAGCCTTCATGCGCTTTGTGGATACGGTGAACGCATAGAAATAGAGAGAGGAAAAGAACGGATAACGGGACAGGGATTTTTTCCCCGGAAGTTGTCCGTTCTTTTTTTCAATTCCCGATAAATGTGTTATACTTGTGCATGGAGCAAATTTTTGCAAATGACCGTTTACTTTCACGTGGTAATTTGGTAAAGTAAAGGAATGAGAAAACGATGCGGGTCAGACCGCAGAAAAGAGGATAGGTATTATGGTATCAAAGAGAATACAAAAAGCGCTGGAGGGCAATTCGGCAATCCGCGCCATGTTCAATGAGGGCAGGGAGATGGCTGCAAAGTACGGGGAGGAGAATGTGTTTGACTTCTCACTCGGCAATCCGGCAACCCCGGCGCCGAAGGCGTTAAACGATGCGATCCGTGACCTTCTGGATGAGGCGGATGCAAAGGGAGCGGCAGGTTCTCTGGGCATTCATGGTTATATGGCAAATGCGGGCTACGAGGAAGTACGCCAGGCGATCGCAGAGAATTTGAACGAACGTTTCGGAACAAAGTTTACGGCACACAATCTGGTGATGACAGTCGGCGCCGCAGGCGGGCTCAACATTATTTTTAAGACGATTCTCGATCCGGACGATGAGGTCATCGTGTTTGCACCATTCTTCGGAGAATATCGCCAGTATGCGGCGAATTTTGATGCAAAGATTGTGATTGTGCAGCCGAATCTGGAGACGTTTCAGCCGGATCTTGCCGATCTGGAGGCAAAGATTACCGCGCGGACGAAGGCGCTTATCGTGAATACGCCGAACAACCCGACCGGCGTGATCTACAAGCCGCAGACGATGGAGCAGATCGGAGCCATTTTAGAGAAAAAGCAGGCTGAATTTGGAACCGATATTTACCTGATCTCGGACGAGCCGTACCGGGAACTCGTGTATGACGGGAATAAGGAGGATTTTCTGACAAAATATTACCGCAATACCCTGGTGGGATATTCTTTTTCCAAATCCCTTTCCCTTCCGGGAGAGCGTATCGGTTATGTCGTGGTGCCGGATGAAGCGGCGGACGCCGAAGAGCTGATCCGCGGCATTGAGATCTCAAACCGGACGCTCGGATTTGTCAATGCACCGTCCCTGATTCAGAAAGCCGTGGCGCGCTGCCTTGCGGAGAAGACGGATGTTGCATTTTACGATGAGAACCGCAGCAGACTCTACGAAGGACTGACAAAGCTCGGATTTACCTGCATCAAGCCGGAGGGGGCGTTTTACCTGTGGGTAAAGTCACCGGTGGAAAACGAAGAAGAATTTGTAAACGAGGGAAAGAAATTTAATCTTTTGATGGTAAAGGGAAGTGCTTTCGGCTGTCCGGGGTTTGTGCGTCTCGCATATTGTGTGTCCCATGAGACCGTGGAACATTCTCTGCCTGCATTTGCGAAGCTGGCGGCAGTGTACGGACTGAACAAGTAGGAGGAAAAAGGATGGAGAACTGGGAGTCATATGTGAGAAAAGTGGTGCCGTATGTGCCGGGGGAGCAGCCGCAGGCGGAGCGGATGATCAAGCTGAACACCAACGAGAATCCGTATCCGCCCGCGCCGGGGGTGCAGAGGGCGCTTGCCGGATTTAACCCGGATACGCTGCGCCTGTATCCGGAACCGACCTGTAAGGTGCTTGTGGATGCCATTGCGTCATATTATGGACTGGGCAGCGATCAGGTATTCGTCGGGGTCGGTTCGGATGATGTGCTGGCGATGATTTTTCTGACATTCTTTAATTCCGGAAAGCCGGTTTTCTTCCCGGACATTACGTATTCTTTTTATGATGTGTGGGCAGATATGCTGCGCATTCCGTATGAGACGAAAGCGCTTGATGATGCGTTTGAGATCCGGGTGGAGGATTATTACGGGGAAAACGGCGGAGTGATATTCCCGAACCCGAATGCACCGACCGGCATTCTGATGCCGCTTGATAAGATCGAGGACATCATCGCGCACAACCGCGACGTGATCGTTGTGGTGGACGAGGCGTATATTGATTTTGGAGGGGTGTCGGCGCTGCCGCTGATTGAAAAATATGACAATCTTCTGATCGTGCAGACATTTTCCAAATCGCGTTCCATGGCGGGAATGCGCATCGGATATGCGATGGGAAATGCGAAGCTGATCCGTTATATCAATGACGTGAAGTATTCGTTTAATTCTTATACGATGAACCGGACAGCGCTTGCACTCGGTGTGGAGGCGATCCGTGACCGTGCTTATTTTGAGGAGACCAGAAAAAAGATCATCGAGACGAGAGAGTGGACGAAAAAAGAGCTGCGGGCGTTAGGTTTTACGTTCGGGGATTCGATGAGCAATTTTATCTTTGCTTCGCACGAGCGCGTGCCGGCAACAGAACTGTTCGAGGCGCTGCGCAGGGAGCATATCTATGTGCGTCATTTTACCAAGGAACGCATCAACAACTACCTGCGCATCAGCATCGGAACGAGAGAAGAGATGGAGACGTTTATTCGGTTCCTGAAGGAATATCTGAAAGAGGCATAGCCGATGAGCGGCCGGCCGCCTGCAGCTTTCGGATGCCGGAGGTAAAGACGATCAGACCGCCAACTGTCATGGCGATGCCGAACAGGAACCAGAAGATCAGAGAAAACGTCGTGTCGCCGAACGGGATGAGTCCGGAGAGCACGGTTCCCCAGAAGTTAAACAGCATGTGCAAAAGGATCGAGTAATAGATGCTGCCACCACGGTTGCAGACATAGCCTAAAACAAGTCCCAGACAGAATGCGTAGATGCCCTGGATCATGTTCATGTGGAAGATGCCAAAAAGCAGCGCCTGCAGCAGATTGGCTGCCCAGAAAGGCAGACATTTCTTTGCCTGATGCATGGTGACGCCGCGGAAGACCAGTTCCTCGCAGAACGGGGCGAAGATGACAGAGCAGATGACCATCAGAATGGAGATCTGATCGTCGAGACCTGCCGTCTCAAGCAGGGATTCGTATGCATCCATCCAGTGCGGAAAGAGCGACGCGACAAAGCTCATGATATAGGTTGTCAGATACTGTGTGCCAGGCATCAGCATGACGATGCCCACGATTGCAGCAGGATGAAACGTCTGACGCAGAACGGGGCGGTAATTGCCACCATACCTGCAGTAGTACCACAGACCGAACACGGCGATCGACATGGCATTGTAGATTAACAGTACGCCGGTGTTGAAGCGCTGGGAACTCCACAGGGAAAAGGCGTCATCTACAATATCGAGGAACTCCGCGCTGCCGGTGACAGAGTACCAGCCGCTCTCGATCAGCAGGGAAAGTCCCATGGCAAAGTAGGTTGCGAGAAACTGAATCGCAATCACAAGAAGCAGCGGGACAAAAATAAACAGGAATTGTTTTAATTTCTTCATTATTATAATCTCCAGTTATCGTTGGTATGAAATAAAGTTCTTGCAATTTCCAGATACTTCTATTATTATAACAATCGGATTTCATGAATGCAAGCAGTGGAAAAAGTGCGTGCATGGACAGAAACTTGGGTATTTACTTTAAAACTTTAATATGCTAAAATAACAAAAGAATCCATTTTGGGAAGAAGGAGAAGAACATGAGTAAGAAACTTAGGACAGATGCAGTGGATCATCTTTTTGATGCCATCTTGAGCTTACAGAATAGAGAAGAGTGCTACACATTTTTTGAGGATGTATGTACGGTAAATGAACTGCTTTCCTTATCTCAGCGGTTCGAGGTTGCCAAGATGTTGCGTGACCAGAAGACTTATCTGGATATTGCGGAGAAGACCGGAGCATCGACCGCTACGATCAGCCGTGTCAACCGATCCCTGAATTATGGAAATGACGGCTATGACATGGTATTTAGCCGCATGCAGAATACGGACAAGCAGTAGAGACAGATAAAAAAGAGCCACAGGAGAACGGGAACTTTTACCCGTGCCTGTGGCTTTTTCGATTACTTTTTATTTTTTTCTGCCTTGGACTTGTCCGAGGTGGTCGTGTCAATGAGGCGCTCGATGATGGTCTTTTTGACATAGACATCGTAGCTTAACATGCAGATCAGACTGAAGTTCCGCAGAAGCTCGGCGTCCTCCGGGGCAGCATCCGGGAATGTCTGACACGAGGTGTTGAACTTCCTGGCGAGATCTTTCATGAGATTCTGTGTCTCCTGATGCTCGAGTCCGAAGACTTCACGGTAGATGTCTTCCAAGCTGTAGCTGCCGTCTTTTCCGAAATATTTGTCCGTGATCGGATTTAAGATGCTCTGGATGTCGCTGATGCTTAGGATATTTTTAAAATAGTAGATGAAAATCAGCGTCAGTACGTGCTCTTTTGTGTATTTTTTCTTCTCCGGCGGAGGGAGAAGATTGTTCTTGGCGTAGTTGTTGATCATCGTCTTGGTCAGAATCTTGTCATCCGCATGCCGCTTGGATGCCTCCAACTGGGAATCCATAAATGTGGTAATCTGATCCATATATAAATCAATGTTCGGAATATCTTCCGGTCTGACATAATCAATTCTCTGTAATTCTGCTAACAGATCACTCAGAAATTTTTTTGTATCGTTGTCCATATGCGTCACCTCTTATCACATTATATAGTTTTCAAAACCAGATGACAAGAGACAAATGTTTGGAAATGTATATGGCAGTGCCCGAACATGAAAAATAGAAAATATGTTCTGTATGGTATCGAAAAATGGAGAGAGATGTGTTATACTTTCTCATATCACTATAAACGGAAAAGGAAAAACAGGCATGAGCATTTATGATACATTAAACGAGCAGCAGAAGCTCGGCGTTATGACCACCGAGGGACCGGTGCTGATTCTCGCGGGAGCGGGTTCCGGCAAGACGAGAGTGCTGACACACCGGACGGCATATCTGATTGAGGAAAAGGGCGTCAATCCGTACAATATCATGGCGATCACTTTTACCAACAAAGCGGCGGGCGAGATGCGCGAGCGAATTGATGCGCTGGTCGGATACGGCTCGGAGAGCATCTGGGTGTCAACGTTTCACTCTACCTGCGTGCGCATTTTAAGGAGACACATTGACCGCATCGGATACGACACAAATTTTACGATCTATGATTCGGATGATTCCAAGAGCGTCATGAAGGAGATCTGCAAGCGCCTGAATATTGACACCAAGATCTACAAGGAGCGCAGCCTTCTTGCGGCGATCTCCTCGGCGAAGGACGAGCTTGTAAGCCCGACGCAGTTTGCCCTGCAGGCGGCGGCATCGAGTGATTTTGCAAAGAAAAAGCAGGCGCAGGTCTACCAGGAGTATCAGGCGGCGCTGCAGAAGAATAATGCGCTGGATTTTGACGATCTCATCGTAAAGACGGTAGAGCTGCTGCAGACGGACCCGGAGGTGCTCGCCTACTATCAGGAGCGTTTCCGCTATATCATGGTGGACGAGTATCAGGATACGAACACGGCGCAGTTTGAGCTGATCCGTCTTCTCGCAGGCAAATACAAAAACCTGTGTGTGGTCGGTGATGACGATCAGTCGATCTACAAGTTCCGCGGAGCAAATATCTATAATATTTTAAATTTTGAAAAGCATTTTCCGGATGCGGTCACGATTAAACTGGAACAGAATTACCGTTCGACGCAGAACATCTTAAATGCGGCGAACAGCGTCATTGCCAACAATGTCGGCAGAAAGGCGAAGACGCTCTGGACGGCAAATGGCGAGGGAGAGAAGATCGACTTTGAGCAGTTTGACACCGCCTACGAGGAGGCGGATTATGTCGCCAGGGATATTGCGTCCGGTGTCCGGGACGGAAAGTATGGCTACGGCGACTACGCGGTGCTTTACCGCACGAATGCACAGTCACGTCTGTTTGAGGAGCGTTTTATCGTGTCCAATATCCCGTACAAGATTGTCGGCGGTGTGAATTTCTATGCGCGCAAGGAGGTCAAGGATCTTCTGGCATACTTAAAGACGATTGACAATGCGAGGGATGATCTGGCGGTGCGCAGGATCATCAATGTGCCGAAGCGCGGAATCGGTGCGACGACACTAAACCGGGTGTCTGATTATGCGGAAGCGTATGACATCAGTTTTTATGAGTCCTTAAAGCGTGCAGAGGAGATACCGTCTCTTGGCAAGAGCGCAGCGAAAATCAAACCGTTTGTGACATTTATCCAGACGATGCGCAGCAAGCTGCCTTATATCAGCGTGGCAGATCTTCTGCGGGAGGTCATTGAGGAAACCGGCTACGTGAAGGAACTTGAGGCGGAAGGCACCGACGAGGCGGAGGCGCGGATCGAGAATATCGATGAGTTGTTAAGCAAGGTAGTCGCCTATGAGGAGGGCGAAGAACAGCCGACGTTAAGCGGTTTCTTAGAGGAGGTCGCACTCGTGGCGGATATTGACAGCGTCGGCGAGGAGAATGATTATGTGGTTCTCATGACACTGCACAGCGCCAAAGGTCTGGAGTTCCCGAAGGTTTTTCTGGCGGGAATGGAAGACGGTCTGTTTCCGAGCTATATGTCGATCACGTCAGACAATGCCAGCAGTGAACTGGAGGAAGAGCGCAGGCTGGCCTATGTCGGCATTACGCGTGCGATGAAGGAGCTTGTTATCACTTCGGCGAGACAGCGCATGGTGCGCGGCGAGACACAGTACAACAAGGTCTCACGTTTTGTGAAGGAGATTCCGCCGGAGCTTTTAAACGGCGAGATCAAAAAGCCGGCATATCTGGAGAACAGGGAGCGGCACACGGTGGAGCCGATGAAAAAGAAACGGCCGACGATGCGGGACCAGCTGTCCGGGCAGAGTATGCAGGCGAGAGCGTTTTCATCGGTACATACGGAAGGCGGAAGCTTAAGCTACGGTGTGGGCGACCGTGTCTCCCACATGAAGTTCGGAGAGGGAACGGTAAAAGCCATCGTGCCCGGCGGCAGAGATTTTGAGGTGACGGTCGATTTTGACGCGGCGGGAACCAAGAAAATGTTTGCGGCATTCGCAAAATTAAAAAAAGTATAAAATGTGTTAATTTATAAATTTTTTATAGGCGAACAGGGAAAGATATGCTATAATGTGCGTAATAAAAAGACATGCAGTATATAAAGATAAATCAAGGAGGGGAATCTGATGAATAAGATGGAAGATCTGATCAACATGACAAAGTTAAACGAGCTTCTGAATAAGAAGGAAGAAGTGGAGGAGAAGAAGACCTCAAAGGTAGTATGGATTTTTGCAATTATCGGTATTGTAGCGGCTGTAGCTGCAGCGATATACGGCATCTACCGTTTCTTTACGCCGGATTATCTTGAGGATTTCGAGGACGATTTCGAGGATGATTTTGATGATGATTTCTTCGAGGACGATGATGATGAGGAAGCGCCGGCAAAGTCTGAGGACAAAGAGGAAACAACCGAAGATTAAGACAAAGGGCATGGGGCTGCAGAGAGATGCAGCCCTATTTTTATGTAACAGGAAACGTGCCGTAAGCGGCGCGCCCGGTGAGGGAATCCGGCATGTAGGAGTTTTTATGTTTGGCAATGTGCAGAAGAAACTGGATGGATAATGGAGGATAGAATGTGAAAAAGGGACAGATTATCGAGGGGATGGTAGAACGCGTAGAGTTCCCGAACAAAGGAATTGTGAGAACGGAAGATGGGGGACGCGTGATCGTAAAAAATGCAGTCCCGGGACAGAAAGTGTCCGCATCGATCAATAAAGTGCGCAAGGGAAAATGCGAGGGAAGACTGCTTGAGGTGCTGGAGCACTCGCCGAAGGAGCAGCCGGAGGCTGCCTGTATCCATGCCGGAGAGTGCGGAGGCTGCACATATCAGACGCTGCCTTATGAAGAGCAACTTGCCATGAAGGCGTCACAGGTAAAAAAACTGATCGACGATGTCATCGTACCGGAAAATACAGACTACGAATTCCTTGGAATCAAGGCGAGCCCGAGACAGCAGGAGTACCGGAATAAGATGGAGTTTTCGTTCGGCGATGCGTACAAGGACGGACCGCTGGCACTTGGCATGCACAAGCGCGGCAGCTTCTACGATATCGTGGATGTCCCGGAATGCCGGATTGTGGACGAGGATTTTCATACGGTGCTCACAGTGACGTTGTCTTATTTTAAAGAGCGGAATCTGCCGTATTATCACAAACTGCGCCACACCGGATATCTGCGTCATCTTCTGGTGCGCAAGGCGGTGAAGACCGGGGAGATCCTGGTGGATCTGGTGACGACAACGCAGATAGCGGAAGGGGAGGAAGAGGTGCTTCTTGCCGGATGGAAGGAGGCGCTGTGTGCTGCCGCTTATCGGGGAACACTCACCGGTGTGCTTCACACCCGCAACGACAGTGTGGCGGACACCGTCACAAACGAGGGCACGGATGTGCTTTTCGGGCAGGACTATTTCTATGAAGAATTGTTAGGACTTCGTTTCCAGATCACGCCGTTTTCCTTTTTCCAGACGAACTCTCTGGGCGCGGAGGTGCTTTATGAGACGGCGCGTGAGTTCATCGGGGATGCCCTGCCGAGCGGAGCGGATGCAGATGTCGCGGAGCATGGAAAAATCGTGTTCGATCTTTATTCCGGAACCGGAACGATCGCACAGATGCTCGCCCCAGTTGCAAAAAAGGTGATCGGCGTGGAGATCATTCCAGAGGCGGTCAAAGCTGCGAAGGAGAATGCAAGGTTAAACAGTCTTACAAACTGCGAGTTTATCGCGGGAGATGTGCTCAAGGTGATTGATGAGATTGAGGAGAAGCCGGATTATATCGTGCTCGATCCGCCGCGTGACGGCATACATCCAAAAGCTCTGGAGAAAATCATCCGCTACGGTGTGCCGCAGATGGTGTATATCTCCTGCAAACCGACCAGCCTGGCGAGAGACCTTGAGGTGCTGCAGGCGAGTGGGTATGAGGTGAAGAAGGTATGCTGCGTGGATATGTTCCCGGCGACCGTGCATGTTGAGTCAGTGGTTCTGATGCAGTATTGTGGAAAAGAGAAGAAATAGGCGAGTTTAACCACAAGATATTGTGGTTTGAGGGCGAAAAATGGGACGAAAATCGACCAGTTTTTGCCCGATTTTTTTGCCCATTTTTATAGATGCATAGGTGCAAAAAAGAGATTTTTGGGTGATTTGAGCAAAAAAGAGAGGAGGAAATAAAAGTAAATAGCAGATGAATATGTGAGGCGGTACTTATTTTAGAGATGAAATAGGTACTGCCTTTTTTATTTTCAAAAGAACAGGAGGAAGAAAAATGTCAGGATTGCTTTGGATAAAGGACCTGAGTAAAGAGATACTTTTGACAGTAAATATTTGAAAATGTTTTTTTATTTATACTCAAAAGAATTAGTTGCATCACTATATGAAAGCAGTGATTTTT